>ENA-ORNI01000222-ORNI01000222.1-human-gut-metagenome-genome-assembly--contig:-NODE-222-length-60474-cov-12.866_pt1 | contig 60474 bp, 51 predicted proteins | sample MGYA00242118_ERZ509028 | MGnify/ENA primary metagenome ERZ509028 (study PRJEB26280, sample SAMEA2338755) | human gut metagenome | biome: human gut; feature: human-associated habitat; material: faeces...
AATTTTTTTATTTTTTAAATTTCAAATAAAATATATTATATTTTAAATTTCTGCCAAAACAAACAATTAATAGTTATTTTTAGTTTTATAGAAAACTATAGGTTGATTATAGCATTAATATTTCCCTTTATCAATCAGTATTTTCACACAAAAAACATATTTTAATCACAAAACCATTGAAAATTAAAGGTTTCTATTAATTCAAAAAATAAAAAAAAGCCATTTTTCAACAGCTTAAATTTTCAAAATATTTCGTTTAATTGTAATTTTTAGCACACTAACAATAGAAAAAGACCCAAAAGTATATTAATTTTAGGTCTCTCTCTTTTCTATAAATTAACTTAAAGCTGGGTGGCTTAATTACCTGTTCATTTCACTTGTACTTCCATTTTCATGATCAGCTATTATACTGTCTACAAGAGCAACATCAGCACAAGATATATCTCCTACTATTGTATTTTTCAATACTGAATTGGCATTTCCATATTTCATTGCTTTTTCTGGATTATTATGTTTAAGGATTCCATATAGGACTCCCGCTACATAAGCATCTCCACTTCCTATTCTATCTACTATCTCTATATTTTCATATGGAGCTTCCCTATAGAAAGCATCATTTTTTCTGTTATATATTAATGAAGTAAAATTATGAGATTTAGGAGAATTTACTGTTCTCTGAGTAGAAGCAATAAACGATATGTTAAATTCTTTTGCAAAAGCTCTTATAATTTCTTCCAAATTTCCTGTCTTTTGAAACATTTTTCTAAAAGTTTCTTCTGAAGCAAAAAGTATATCCACAGATGGAAGCAGTTTTTCAATCTCTACTCTTGCTTCTTCTTCTGTCCAGAGATTTCTTCTAAAGTTTACATCAAAAGATACTAATGCTCCTCCATCTTTAAAGTTCTTGATAAGATCATGAGTCAATTTATTTGAATTCTCACATAATCCTAAAGTTATACCACTTGTATGAAAAATTTCCGTTCTACTATATACTGAACTATTTATTTCATGTGCCTTGAAAGACTGAAAAGATGAGTTCTGTCTGTCATATGTAACATTAGGTTTTCTTGGTGATGATCCATATTCATAATAGTAGATGGCCAGTCTCTTATTTTTAGATTCATCATACACTACAAATTCATCACTTACTCCATTTGAATCTATTATTTTCTTTGCGAATTTTCCTAGTTCATTTTTGGGAAGTTTTGTTACTACAGCAGTTTTTTCTCCAAGTATAGACACTCCACTGGCAACATTAAACTCCGCCCCTCCCATCTGCTTTTCAAGCATATGTCCTTGTACCAGCATTTCATTATTCAAAGGAGAAAGTCTCATTATCATTTCTCCGCTGCATACTAATCCAAATTCCTTATTTTTAAAATCAAATATTTTCTCCATTGCAGTCTTTCCTCCACTATACCAGATTATTTATTTCTTATCTCTCTTATTTTTTCGATAAATGCTTTAGCAGTAGCTATGATGTCTTCACTAGGTCCAGAAGCTAATTTTCCCCCTGCTCCTACAGCAACTACACCATTTTTAAACCATTCCTCTATATTCTCTAAACTTACTCCTCCAGTAGGCATAATATTAGCTTGTGGAAGAGGAGCTTTTATAGCTTTTACAAATGAAGGTCCAAAAGCACTTCCAGGGAAAAGTTTTACAATTTCTGCTCCATACTGCATAGCTTTAGTTATTTCAGTAATTGTCATACATCCAGGCATATATGGTACTTGATAAAGATTACATAATTTTGCAGTTTCTTCATCAAAAGCTGGAGAAACTATGAACTCTGATCCAGCTAAAATAGCTATTCTTGCAGTAGAGGCATCTAATACAGTTCCAGCACCTATTACTAATTCATCAGAAGTGAATTGTTCTTTAAGAGCTTTTATTACTTCAGTTGCTCCTGGTACAGTATATGTAACTTCTATTGCAGGGATTCCTCCCTCTACACATGCTTTAGAAATTCTGATTCCTTCTTCTACAGTTTCACTTCTTACTACAGCTACTATACCAATATCAGTTATTTTTTTTAGAACTTTACTTTTTTTCAACATGTTTTTCCTCCTAAAAATATTTTATTTTGATTTATATTAAAATGTTTTGTTATACTTTTCTATATTCTATTTATACTTTAAAAAAAATAAAAATTCAATCTTAATATCTACATGTAAATTCCATATATGGAATCAAAAAGAAAATATAAAAAGAATTGAGGTATTAAAAATGCTGAAAGTGAGAAAAATAAAAAAAAAATTTCTAAATTATAGTTTCATATATGAAATTTTTTTGCATATGTTTTTTTGAAATTATCTCTTTACCTTGCTATAATTATGAAAATATCATAGATATTAAAAAGGAGATTAAAAATGTTTGAATTATTTTCTACTAAAATTCTGCCTATTCTTTTATTCTTTATTATAGGCTATACATTAAAAGCAACCAATATTCTAAAAAGAGATGAGGCTTCTGTTTTACTAAAGTTAGTATTTTATTTATTAGCTCCTGCTGTTATAGTCATGTCTATTAGTACGATGAAAATTAATGAATCTCTAATATTCTACCCACTCACAGCTATTTGCATCCATTTATTAATGTTTCCTTTAGGAAAATTTTTATCTAAATTTATAAAGATGGATGATAAAGAAATCAGAGTATTCAGAGGAGCTACTCTCATAATGAATATGACATTTATACTTCCATTTTTTATTATGTTCTTTGGAGAAAAAAATATTTATCTCCTCTCACTTTTTGATACTGGTAATCTCATTATGATAACTACTGTTGTATATTCTATTTTTGTTTCTCAAACAGAGGATTCTATATTGGATAAAGGAAAAAAATTGATAAAATCTCCTCTTATTATAGCTTTAATAATTGGGACTATAATCAATATAACAGGATTCGTCCTTCCTAAAGGAATAGAAGTTACCATTCAGAAAATTGCTGAAATAACTGGTACTGTAATAATGCTTGCCCTTGGGGTATATTTCACACCAAAATTTAAAAAAATGAAACTCAGTATAATTATAGTAGCAGTCAAAATAATTGGAATGTTAGGTGCTTCCTTTATAGTAAGCCGCATTCTGCCAATAGATGAAATGGGAAGAAAAATAATGCTCTTGGGAGCCTTTTCTCCAGTTGGAAATAATATTCTTACTTATGTATTTATTACAGATGGAGATATGGAATTAGCCATTAATGTTGTTTCATTATCTATCTTTCTAAGTTTTATAAATGTTTCTCTGCTTCTTCTACTAAGTTAGAAATTTCTGAAAAATAAAATTAAATATATTTATACTAAAAGCTGATTTTTAAAATAGATGGGAAAAAGAATTCCAACTTTATCTATTCTTAAATTAATCAGCTTTTTCTTATTTAATACAATAAAAATTAAATTGTCCTTTTTAGCATTTTATTTTCTCAAAAATTATAAATATATTTTGCACAGATTTGATACTATTTTTTTTACTGCTTCTTATTTTCTGGATTTTTAATTTTATAAAGCGTTCTATTTTAGAAAAATTACAACTATTATAATTCTAAAAGCAAAAAATATATTGACTTTTATTTGAAAAAATTATATCATTAAAAAATACTAGTATACAAGTTTAGGCGTGCAGTATAATTTAAGAAAATAAAATCAATTTTAAAGATAATGGTTAATTTATTTTTACCAAGGAGGAAGTTATGCAGGATTTTATGAATGAAGATTTTTTATTAAAGAATAACATCAGCAGAGAATTATATCATGAATATGCTTCAAAGATGCCTATTTTTGACTACCACTGCCATCTAAGTACTCAAGAAATAGCTGAAAATAAAAGTTATGACAATCTTACTCAAATATGGTTGTACGGAGACCACTATAAATGGAGAGCTATGCGTTCTAATGGTGTAGATGAAAAATATATCACTGGAAATGGAAGTGACTATGAAAAATTTTTAGCTTTTGCTGAAACTATGGAATATGCCTATGGAAATCCTCTTTTTCACTGGTCTCATCTTGAATTGAAAAGATTCTTCGGAATACAAGAAGTACTAAATAGAAAAAACGCAAAAATTATTTGGGATAAAGCCAATGAGCTTCTTCAAACAGAAAAATTCAAAGCTAAAGCTCTTATCAAAAGTTCTAATGTAAAAGCTTTGTGTACTACAGATGATCCTGTAGATTCATTGGAATATCACGAAAAGATAGCTCAAGATAGAGAATTTGGTATAAAAGTACTTCCTACATTTAGACCAGATAAAGCTCTTTTTATAGAAAAACCTGCTTTCCTTGAATGGTTATCAGTTTTAGAAAAAGTTTCTGATATAAAAATAAATACTTTTAAAGATTTGGTAAACGCCTTGTCTGAAAGAGCTGTCTTTTTCGTTTCTAAAGGCTGTGTAGTTACCGATCACAGTATTGAAGAACCTTTTTTCAGATTAGGAAGCCCTGAAGAAGTAGAAAATATATTTGCTAAAACACTTTCTGGAAAAAAATTAACTAAAGAAGAAATAGATATCTATAAAACTTCATTATTTATAGAATTGGGAAAAATCTACAACTCACACAATTTAGGAATGCAGATACATCTTGGAGCTTTAAGAAACAACAATTCAAGAATATTTGATAAACTTGGAGGGGATGTTGGTTTCGATTCAATTGGAGACTACAGCTATGCTAAATCTATTTCAGGATTATTAAATGAATTGGATAAAATAGAACAGCTTCCTAAAACTATACTTTATTGTTTAAATCCTAATGATAATGAAATGCTTGGAACTATGATTGGAAATTTCCAAGATGGAAAAATCCCTGGAAAGATTCAATTTGGAGCTGGGTGGTGGTTCAATGATCAGAAAGATGGTATGGTTAAACAGATGACTGCTCTTGCTAATCTTGGATTATTAAGAAGATTTCTTGGAATGCTTACAGATTCAAGAAGTTTTCTATCTTATACTAGGCATGAGTATTTCAGAAGAATCATGTGCAATATGATTGGAACTTGGGTGGAAGAGGGAGAAATTCCTTATGATAAAGATATTTTAAGATCAATGATTGAAGAAATTTGTTTTAACAATGCAAAAAATTATTTTAATTTAGATATATAGACGCAAGGAGGAAATAAAAAATATGAAATTGTCATTTAGATGGTATGGGGATTCAGATCCTATTAGTCTTGAATACATAAGACAGATACCTACTATGCATAGTATTGTTACTGCTGTATATGATGTTCCTGTTGGTCAGGAATGGAATATGGAAAAAATAACTGCCCTTAAAACAAAGGTTGAAAATGCAGGTTTGCATTTTGATGTAATAGAAAGCGTTCCTGTTCATGAAGATATAAAATTAGGACTGCCCACAAGAGATTTATATATTGAAAATTATAAAAAAAATATCAAAAATCTTTCTAAAGCTGGAGTAAAAGTTATCTGCTACAATTTTATGCCTGTATTTGATTGGACAAGATCACAACTTGATAAGAAATTAGAAGATGGTTCAACTGCTCTTGTTTATTATAAAGATCAAGTAGATAAATTAGATCCTTTAAACAGTAATTTATCTCTTCCAGGATGGGATTCAAGTTATACAAAAGAAGAAATGACTGAGTTGTTCAAACAATATAAAGAAAATGGAGAAGAAGGGCTGTGGGCTAATTTAGAATATTTCTTAAAAGAAATAATTCCAGTTGCTGAGGAATGCGATATCAAAATGGCTATCCATCCAGATGATCCACCTTGGCCAATCTTCGGACTTCCAAGAATCATTACCAATGAAGCTAATTTAGATAGGTTTCTTAAATTAGTAGACAATAAATATAACGGGCTTACTCTTTGTACAGGTTCTCTTGGAAGCGGAAATTTTAATGATATGGTATATCTGGTAGATAAATATAGTGCTATAGGAAGAATACATTTTATCCATGTTAGAAATGTCAAACTTCTTGATGATGGTGTAAGTTTTGAAGAATCAGCCCACTATTCAAAATGTGGTTCACTAGATATTGTAGGTATTATGAATGCCCTGCATAAAAATAATTTTGATGGATATTTAAGACCTGATCACGGAAGAATGATCTGGGGAGAAACTGGAAAACCAGGATATGGACTTTATGACAGAGCTTTAGGGGCAAGTTATATCACTGGTATATGGGAAACTCTTGAAAGAATAAAATAACTAAAAAGGGAGGCTTTCAAAGTGAAATTGTGTATAGATGAATTAAATAATATAAAAAATTCTCTTACTGAAAAAGTAAAAACTCCTATATATGATATAAAAAAAATTAAAGAAAATACAGAAAAAACACCAAAGTGGCTGCATTTTGGTGCTGGGAATATCTTTAGGGCATATATAGGAAAAATAGATCAAGTTCTCATTGAAAAAGGATTGGAAGACACTGGAATAATTGTTGCTGAAAGTTTTGATACAGAAATTATTGATAGAATTTATACTCCTTACAATAATCTGACAATGCTTGTTACTCTTTATAAAGATGGAGCATTTGAAAATGAAATTATCGGAAGTATAGTTGATGCCATAAAAGTAGATACTGAGAAAGAAAAACTGAAAAAAATAGCCGTTGCTCCATCTTTGCAAATGATCAGCTTTACAATTACAGAAAAAGGTTATAATCTAAAAAATCCCACTGGAGATTATATAAAAGTAATTGAAGATGATTTCTCAGCTGGTCCTAATTCTGCAAAACATGTAATGAGCCTGCTTACTTCCCTCTTATATGCGAGATATAAGGCTGGAAGCCTTCCAGTCACTATGGTGAGTATGGATAACTGTTCTGGAAATGGAGATAAAATCAAAGCTGCTGTTCTTGATATTGCAGAACACTGGATAAAAAACAACTATATTGAGGAAGAGTTCATGTCATACTTATCTGATGAAAATAAAATTACTTTTCCAATAACTATGATAGATAAAATAACTCCAAGACCTGCTGAAGTTATTGAAAAACATTTAGAAGGATTAGGATTGGAAAATATGGATATAATTGTCACTTCTAAAAATAGTTACACAGCTCCATTTGTAAATGCAGAAGCTCCTCAATACTTTATTGTTGAAGATAAGTTTCCTAATGGAAGACCTCAATTAGAATTATCTGAAGCTGGTGTCTATATGACAGATAGAGAAACTGTAGAAAAAACTGAAAGAATGAAAGTTACTACTTGTCTTAATCCGTTACATACAACTCTTGCAATATATGGATGTATTTTTAATTATAAAACTATCTATGACACTGTAAATGACCCGCTTTTAAATAAACTGATAAAAGAGATTGGGTATAATGAAGCTTTGAAAGTTGTTGAAAATCCAGGCATTCTTGATCCTAAAGCTTTTATAGATGAAGTAGTAAATGAAAGATTTCCTAATCCGTATATTCCAGATCAGCCAGAAAGAATAGCTACAGATACTTCTCAAAAAATGGGAATAAGATTTGGAGAAACTATAAAAGCTTATATGAATAGCTCAACTTTAAAAGTAAGTAATTTAAAATATATTCCTCTTGTTTATGCTGGATGGTTCAGATATCTTTTAGGTATTGATGACCAAGGAAATACAAGATCTATAAGCAGTGATCCAATGCTTGATATGCTTAAAGCAAACCTTAAAGATATTGAATTTGGAAATTCAAAATCATATAATGGACAACTAAGAAAGATTCTTAGAAACAAAATTATCTTTGGAGTGGATCTTGAAGAAGTGGGATTGACTGATCTTATTGAAGAATATTTTATACAAATGATTGCTGGTAAAAATGCTGTTTACAATACTTTAACAAAATATTTAACTGACTAACAACAAATAAATAAAAGGAGTGGAGGATTTAATGAAAAAATTTGCTAAATTTTTCCTTAGTATTGGTTTCATTTTAGGAAGTATGCTTTTACTTACTTCATGCAATGTTGGAAATGGGAAAACTATAATAAGAGTTTCTCATAATCAAGCTGCTGATCACCCTACAAATATTGGGTTATTGGCATTTGAAGAATTTATAGAAAGTAAACTTGGAGATAAGTATGATGTTCAAATATTTCCAAATGAACTTTTAGGTTCTCAGGTAAATACAGTTGAACTTACACAAACTGGAGCTATCAATTTTACTGTAGCAAGTAATGCTATTCTTGAAAGTTTTGATGATATATACCAAATATTTAATTTACCATATCTATTTAATAGTCCTGAGCATTATCATACTGTAATGGATAATAAAGAGCTTATAAAACCTATCTTTACTGCTACTGAAAAATCTGGATTTGAAGCTGTTGCATGGTTAGATGCTGGTACTAGAAATTTTTATACAGTTAAAAAACCTATCAGAACGCCTGATGATCTAAAGGGCCTTAAAATTAGAGTACAGCAGTCAGCTTCTAACATCAGAATGATGGAGCTTTTTGGTGGAGCAGCTACTCCTATGGGATTTGGTGAAGTTTATACTGCTCTTCAGCAAAGTGTCATTGATGGAGCTGAAAATAATGAATTAGCACTTACAAGTAATAAACATGGTGAAGTTTGTAAATATTATTCATATAATATGCACCAAATGGTACCTGATATTGTAATTGGAAATATAAGATTTCTCAATAGCCTTTCTCATGAAGAAAGAGCCATTTTTGATGAAGGATTCAAAATTATATCAAAGGTGCAAAGAGAAGCTTGGGGATCATCTGTAGAAAAAGCTATTGAAGAAGCTAAAAAAATGAATGTAAAATTTATTTATCCTGATGTATTTGCTTTCCAAGAGAAAGTTTTACCTCTTCATAAAGAAGTATTAGATGCAAATCCTAAATTAAAACCAATTTATGACAGAATCCAAGAAATTGGAAAAGAAGTTATAGGAGGTAAAAACTAATGACTGAAATAAGAAACTTTTTGAATAAAATTATTTTAAGTATATGTGTTATTCTTTTTATGTTCATGACTGCTGTAGGAACTTATCAAATTTTAGTGAGATATATCTTTAAATCACCAAGTACAGTATCAGAAGAACTTATTTCTTATTCTTTTGCATGGATGTCAATGTTTGCTGCCTCTTATATTTTTGGAAAAAGAGATCATATGCGTATGGTATTTTTTATAGAAAGATTTAATAAAAATATTCAAGCAAGAGTTGGAATAATAACTGAAATTGTTGTTCTGTTGTTTGCTGTTGGAGTCCTTATCTCTGGTGGAGCATATATTGCTGTTTTAAGTATGACTCAAACAACTCCTGCTCTTGGAATATCTATGGGATATATTTATATGGTACTTCCTGTTTGTGGAATAATTACAGCTATATATAGTGTTCTTAATATATTTGATCTTATAAAAAAATCAAAGGAGGCATAAGAATATGGTACTTACTACAGCATTAATTATGTTTATTGTCTTAATAATAACCCTGCTTCTTGGATTTCCAATTGCAATAAGTATAGGAATATCATCTGTTCTTGCTATTCTTCCATCACTTGCTTTGGATAATACACTTGTTACTGGAGCTCAAAGAATATTTTCTGGAATCTCTAATTTTACCTTAATTGCTATCCCTTTTTTCATTCTAGCTGGTAATATTATGAATCAGGGAGGAATAGCTAAAAAAGTGGTAGCATTTGCTCAATCTTTAACTGGTAGAATTCCTGGTTCTCTTATGCAGACAAATATCCTTGCTAATATGATGTTTGGAGCTATTTCTGGTTCATCAGTTGCTGCTTGTGCTGCCATGGGGGGAATCCTTCTTCCTATGGAAGAGGAAGAAGGATATGATAAAAAATTAGGAGCCACTGTCAATATAGCTACTGCTCCTACAGGTTTATTGATTCCTCCTTCTAACTCTCTTATTGTTTATTCCTTAGTGAGTGGAGGAACCTCTGTTGCTGCTCTCTTTATGGCTGGATATATTCCTGGCATTTTATGGGGAATTGGATGTATGGCTCTTACTTTCTTTCTTGCTAAAAACCGTGGAATGAAAGGAAAAGCTAGTGTACAATTGAAAGTTATATTAATTACTTTCATTGATGCCCTTCCATCATTAGCTCTTATAATTATTGTTATTGGTGGAATTATCAAAGGGGTTTTCACTCCTACTGAAGGATCTGTAGTTGCTGTTGTATATACACTATTGTTATCAATGATATTCTACAGAACTATCAATTTAAAAAATCTCATCAGTATCTTTGAAGAAAGTGCTAAAATGACTGGAGTTATTGTTTTTCTGATTGGTGTTTCAACAATTATGTCATGGGTAATGGCATTTACTGGAGTACCTCAAGCAATCTCAACTTTAATTCTTGGAATAACTAATAATAAATATATAATACTTCTTCTTATGAATTTGCTTTTATTATTTATAGGAACATTTATGGATGTTACACCAGCAATCCTTATATTTACACCTATTTTCCTTCCAATAGTTAAAGCTTTTGGAATGAGTCCTATCCAATTTGGTATTATCATAGTATTTAATCTATGTATTGGAAACATCACTCCTCCAGTTGGAAATACTCTATTTGTCGGAGTAAAAGTTGGAAATTTGAAAATAGAAGATGTAATGAGAGAACTTATTAAATATTATGTTGTCATAATAATTGTTCTAATGTTTATAACATATATTCCAGATTTATCTTTATATCTTCCTAAATTAAGTGGTCTTATAAAATAATTTAAAAATAAAAAATTCCCTTTACTTTTCAATTATTGTAAGGGGAATTTTTGTATATTTTAAGAAAAATATTCTGGGTACTTTTCCATATATTCGTTTATAACTTCTTTAAAATTTAATAAATGCTTTGTTATAAGAGAATCTATCTTTTCTATATCTTTCTCTTCTATCAATTTAACTATGTCAATATGCTGTTTAAGTGTAGCTTCAACATTTGTTTTTTCTAAAGCATCTATTAATCTCAATCTATCATAATGAGTTGATAATCTTTTTATTGTTTTCCATACATTTTTTTTATTGTAATTTTCAAAAAGAATTGTATGAAATTGGTTATCCAATTCAAAAAATTTATGCAGATCTTCCTTAAACTTTATTATAATTTTTTGATACTCTATATTTTTTTCCAAAGTTTTTATCAAAGATTTAGATTGTATATCTTTACAAGCTATTTCTAACATCTCTTTCTCACAAAGTTTTCTCAAAAAAACTGCTTCCTCTACTAAATTTAAATCTATTTTAGAAACTACAGATCCTTTTTGTGGAAATACATTGAGAAGCTTTTCTTCAGACAATCTAACAAATGCTTCTCTTACAGGTGTTCTGCTCACATTAAGAAGTTCACTTAATTCTATTTCACTTACAGTTTCACCTGGTTTTAAATTAAGATTCATTATATTATCTTTAAGTACCCTATAAATATATTGTCTGTTATTTTCAGTTTTATTCTTTTCTGTATTTAGTAACTTCATTTCTCCCCCAGTTTATTTATTAAAATACTCTAATCTTTTTGATATCTCTTCACATGATTTTCTCATAGATTCAGCTATCTTCAATGCTCTCTCATCTGTAAGAGAATCTGGAAAGCATGGACAACTCACAGCAGCTACTATCCTATTTTTACTATCTAATATAGGGACTGCCACAGCTCTTATATTCACTGAATGCTCCATATTATCAAAAGAAAGTTTATTTATATTTATTTTAAGAAGTTCTCTTTTCAATTCCTCTCTATCAGTTATAGTATTTTCTGTATATTTAGGAAGAGTTTTTTCTAAAAGCTTATTTAATCTCCCCTCACTGAGCTGACAGATTAAAAGTTTACTTGCTGCTCCTGCATGCAATGGAAATATTGCATTTTCAGAAACTGATATTTTGATAAAATCACTGCTTTCTACCTTTCCTATACTTCTTATTTTATCTTCATCTAAAACACTTATCTTAAATGTTTCCTTAAATTTCAAAGACAGTTCTTCCAAATATGGATATGCAATATTTTTAATTAGAGTATATCTCTCATGCTTATTTGAAAAGAAATAGAATTTCTCTCCTATTTTATATTCTCTTCCTTCTAGATTCAAATATTTAAGTTCTGTAAGAACTGATAAAAGTCTGTTTGTAGTTGCCTTTGGTATTCCTAAGTCTTTAGAAATATCTGCTTGAGTAGCTGATTCTTTATAGTAAAGATATTTAAATATCTTGTCTGCTTTTTCAATTGCAGGAACTTTTTTCTCTGTTTCCATTTTCCCTCCCTTTTTGATTAGGTTTCTGTTTTAAAATTTATATAATTAAACCATTAAAAATGAGATATTTTCAAAAAAATCTATAATATATTATACTATATTTTTCCATATATGGAACTAATTTTTTTATATTTTTTTTATAGCTATTCTATGATTCTATTAAAGTTTTATCTAGGTTTCTCAAGTTTTGTTTCATATATGAAATTTTTTCTTTATTTTTTTATTGTACTTTTTAGTAATATTGGGTTATAAATAGATTATAAGATGTTTAATTAAAAATAATATAAAAAGAAATCTAATATAACAAAAATTTCTATTTCAATACAGTGTACACAATATATACTTTGAAAATTTTGTCATATTAGTAAAACTGAGGAGGACAGATTTATGAGAAAAAAACTTATGATGATTATTTTCACTTTAATGGCTGCTTGTGCTTTTGCTAAAGCTTATCCTAGTAAAAACATTAACATGGTTGTACCATTCAGTGCTGGTGGAGGAACAGATGCAGTTGCTAGAAAACTGGGAAGTCTTATGGAAAAAGAGCTTGGTACTTCAGTAGTTATCGTTAACAAAACTGGTGGAGCTGGAGCTGTTGGAATGACTTTTGGAGCTACTCAAAAAAAAGATGGATATACAATTACTATGATAACTAGAGAAATAGTTTCATTACCTTTAATGAATCTTTCTCCTATCAGTTACAAAGATTTTGCATTAGTATCTTTAGTAAATATGGATCCAGCTGTTGTATTAGTTGAAAAAGATTCTAAATATCAAACTTTAGATGATCTTTTAGCAGATGCAAAAGCAAATCCTGAAAAAATAAAATTTGCAAGTACAGCTAAACCTAATTTCTATGCTTTAGCTATAGAAAATGAAGCTGGAGTAAAATTCAACCATATTCCTTACAATGGAGCTGGGGAAGTTATCCCTGCATTATTAGGAAAACACGCTGACTTCTCTCTAATGGGACCTGGAGAAGCTATTGGACAACTTAAAGCTGGTCAATTAAGAGCTTTAGGAATCATGGCTGATACTAGAATAGAAAGCCTTCCAGAAGTTGCTACATTAAAAGAATTAGGACATGATGTTGTTTCTGGTACTTGGAGAGGTATTGCAGTACCTAAAGGAACTTCTCCTGAGATAGTTGCTGCTCTTGATGCTGCTATTAAAAAATCTGTTGAGTCAGATGATTTTAAAGATTTCATGAATAACTCTACATTTGGAATTAAATACCTAAATGGAAAAGATTTCGAAACATTTATAATAGAAGATACTGCTACAATAGATTCTATAGTTAAATCTTTAAAATAATCATAAAGAATTCTTAAATTAATGTATGGAAGTGGGTGACCAAAAGCTAGATTAAATTTCTACTTATAAGTCTCCCACATTTCGTAAAAGGGGGATTAATTTTGTTAGAAACTGTTTTTTCTGCATTTTTATGTATAGTGAGTGCTTTTATTTTTTATTCATCTACTCAATTTAACATGGCTTTTATTGGAAACTCTGGATTAGGTCCTGATTTCTTCCCTAAGGTTATTGCAGTTATTTTATTTATACTTTCTGCTATGCTTTTTGTAGGAAGCATAAAAAATAAAGATAAAAAAAATATTTACAATCCAAATATGAAATATACTTTTATGGTTATTTTTGCTTTTGCTGTATATATATTTCTTATAGATAGAATTGGTTATTTAATATCTACTGTTATTTTTGCTTTTGTTGTAATAACTATTTTGAAAAGTAAGTCAAAAATATTAAATATAATATTTGCAATAGCATTCCCTATAGCTTTATATTTATTATTTACTTATGCTTTTAAAGTATCTTTGCCTACTGGATTGTTTATTTAATTAAAATAAGGGGGAAAATATAGATGTTTGGTCACTTAATACAAGGTTTATCTACTGCTCTTTTGCTAGGTAATTTATTTTATCTGGTTCTTGGAGTAACTGGAGGGATTGTTATTGGAGCTCTTCCAGGTCTTACTGCTACAATGGGAGTCGCTATCCTTCTTCCATTTACTTTTGGAATGGATGCAGTTACTGGTCTTATAATGCTTGTTGGAATATATATTGGAGCTATTTATGGAGGATCTATCTCTGCTATTCTTTTGAATACTCCTGGAACTCCGGCATCAGCTGCTACTTGCTTTGATGGTTATGCTTTAGTAAAAAAAGGATATCCTACAAAGGCTCTTAGTGCTTCTACTATTGCTTCTGCATTGGGAGGGCTCATCAGCTGTCTTGCTCTTGTTACTATATCACCTGTACTGGCAAAATTTGCTTTGAGATTCTCTGCTCCTGAATATTTTGCGTTAGCTCTATTTGGACTTACTATTATTGCAAGTATATCAGCTGAAAATTTCTTAAAGGGAATAATTGCTGGAATGATAGGATTATTGATATCTTGTTTTGGTATGGATGCTATTACAAGCTACCCAAGATTTACTTTCGGAGTAGTTGATCTTCTTAATGGATTTTCAGTTATTCCTGTTCTTATAGGACTATTTGCTGTATCAGAAGTTTTCAATCAAATAGAAACTTTAGTAGGAGAAAAAGAAATAAAAACAGATATAGTTATGGATAAAAACTATATGAACTGGAAAGAGATAAAACATTGTCTTCCTACTATACTTAAATGTGGAGTTATCGGAACTTTCATAGGATCTATTCCTGGTGCTGGTGCTGATATTGCTGCCTTTGTATGTTACAATGAAGCAAAAAGAAGTAATAAAAATGAAAAATTTGGAGAAGGAAGCCTTGTTGGTATATCAGCTCCTGAAGCTGGTAATAACGGAGTTACTGGTGGAGCATTAGTTCCATTGCTTACTCTTGGAGTTCCTGGAGATGCTGTTGCTGCTGTTCTATTAGGAGCACTTATTATTCAAGGATTAACTCCAGGTCCGCTTCTTTTTGAACAAAACCCTGAAATAGTTTATGGATTATTCAGTTCTATGATAATTGGAAATATTCTTCTATTATTTATAGGATTAGCAGGTATCAAGTTCTACAGCAGAATTGTAGAAATTCCAAAAACTTTGATGATTCCTGCTATATTGATTCTTTCAACTATTGGATCATACTCTATGAACAACAGCTTATTTGATGTAGGAGTTACTTTTGTCTTTGGTATTATTGGATATATTATGTCAAAAATAAAAATGCCTAGCTCTCCAATAGTTCTGGCTGTTATCTTAGGACCAATGCTTGAAACTAACTTGAGAAAAGCAGTTTTGATGTATGAGGGATCTTACAGTTTCCTATATACTAGACCAATTACAGTAGTATTTTTAATTTTAACTGTTCTTTCTATGATATCAGCTTTAAAAAAGAAAAAATAAAAAGGAGATGAGGATATGAATTTTTCATTAGATTTCTTCAGTTTACAAGGAAAAGTTGCTATGATAACTGGAGGAAATACTGGTATAGGAAGAGAAATAGCTTTAGCTCTTGCTGCTGCTGGAGCAGATATATTTATTTATGCACATAGCAACAGAGATATGGATTCTCTCATTGAAGAAGTGGCAAAATTTGGGAAGGAAGCACGTTTTTCAACAGGAGATTTATCTAAGGAAGAAAATGCTATGTCAGCTGTATCTGAATGTATAAAAGCTTATGGTAAAATAGATATCCTTGTCAATAATGCTGGAACAATAAAAAGATCTCCTTTATTAGAGGGGTCAAATGATGACTGGAAAACAGTTTTGGATATTAACCTATCTGCTGTATATTATTTATCTAAAACTGCTGCTGTTGAAATGGCAAAACAAGGATATGGAAAAATAATAAATATAGCTTCTATGCTTTCATTTCAAGGAGGAAAATTTGTTCCATCTTATACAGCAAGCAAACATGGAGTTGCAGGTCTTACAAAAGCCTTCGCTAATGAACTGGCAGGGAAAAATATACAGATCAATGCAGTGGCTCCTGGATATATAAAAACTGCTAACACAGCACCTATTAGAGCTGATGAAGTGAGAGAAAAGGAAATATTAAATAGAATTCCTGCTGAAAGATGGGGTGAAACTTCTGATTTAGTAGGAGGAGTAGTATTTCTGGCAAGTAAGGCTTCTGATTATGTAAATGGACATATCTTAGCAATCGATGGGGGATGGCTTGTAAGATAAAAAGTAAAATTTGATGGAAATATTTTATTATACAAAATAGCTATTAATATAATGAAGCAAAAGATTAAAAATATTTTAAGCAATTTAAATACTAATTTTAAATATCTTGAAAAAAAATATTTTTAATGAGAACAAATAAAATATATCAAATTTAAAATTATAATATTAATCAAAAAAGGAAACTGCTTTGGTAGTTTCCTTTTTTATGCACTAATAGCTTTTTCTTTAAATTTTAAAAATCTTTCACACTGTCTTCTTCTATCATATCCAAGCATTATTCCAAGTATAAAATCCTCTTCTGGAGTATAAGCTGTTAAAGAAACTTTATTTATATTTTTTATTACCTCTACACATTCCTTTGCTCCAAAGAATACATTTATTCTTTGCTTTCCTAAAGGATATATTATATAATCTATATTTTCAGCACTTAATTTTTCTTTTATAATCTCTATGTTATTTTTCTCTGTAGTATGCAATATCAGATTTCTAATTCCTTTTTGATATTCATATATATGATGTATAAAAACTTCCATGCTCTACCTCCTAAAAATTTATAATTGATTATATCATCATTTACAAATATTTTCAATATATTTTAAAATAAAATTATTTGAATAACAAAATAAAATTAAGAATGTATATTAATGAAAAAAGATAGATATATAAAAAGTTTATGGTATAATTAAAAAATAGGAAATAATAGAGGTGAGTATAATTATGTTTAAAATACATTCAAAGTATAGTCCTACTGGTGATCAGCCAGAGGCAATAAAAAAAATAACTGATAACATAAACAATGGAGTAAAAGATCAGGTGCTTCTTGGAGTTACTGGTTCAGGAAAAACTTTTACTGTGGCCAATATCATAGAAAAAACTCAAAGACCTGCCTTGATCCTTGCTCCTAATAAAACACTAGCTGCTCAGCTTTATTCAGAATATAAAAGTTTTTTTCCTAATAATGCTGTAGAATATTTCGTATCATATTATGATTATTATCAGCCGGAAGCTTATATAGCTACTACTGATACATATATTGAAAAGGATTCTTCTATCAATGATGAAATAGAAAAACTGAGACATGCTGCAACTGCTGCCCTTATGAACAGAAGAGATGTAATAATTGTAGCTTCCGTCTCTGCTATATATGGATTGGGATCTGCTGAGACATATAGAAAAATGACTATACCAATAGACAGACAGACTGGAATAGACAGAAAAGAACTTATTGAAAGACTTATAAGCATTAGATATGAAAGAAACGACATAGCTTTTGAAAGAGGAAAGTTCAGAATAAAAGGTGATGTTATTGATATATATCCATCATATATGGAAACTGGATATAGACTGGAATACTGGGGAGATGATCTGGAAGAGATATCTGAAATCAATACTCTTACAGGACAAAAAATAAGAAAAAATCTGGAAAGAATTGTCCTTTATCCTGCTACTCAGTATCTTACAGCTGATGGAGATAATGAAAGAATTCTTGCTGAAATACAAAAAGATTTAAAAATAGAAGTAGAAGCTTTTGAAAAAAGAGGAAAACTTCTTGAAGCTCAAAGATTAAAACAGAGAACTGAATATGATATAGAAATGATAAGAGAAATCGGATATTGCAAAGGTATAGAAAATTATTCCAGATATCTTTCTGGTAAAAAAGAGGGAGAAACTCCTGATACCCTTCTTGAATATTTTCCAAAAGACTTCCTTATATTTATAGATGAATCTCATATATCTATTCCACAAATAAGAGGAATGTATAATGGAGACAGAGCCAGAAAAACTGCTCTTGTTGAAAATGGTTTCAGACTGAAAGCGGCCCTTGACAACAGACCTTTAAAATTTGAAGAATTTAGAAAAATCTCTGATCAATCAGTATTTGTATCAGCTACTCCTGGAGATTTTGAAGTAGAATCTTCTCATGGTCATATTGCTGAACAACTCATAAGGCCTACTGGAATACTGGATCCTATAATAGAAGTAAGACCAACTAAAAATCAGGTAGATGATCTTCTTGAAGAAATAAGAATAAGAGCTGATAAAAAAGAAAGGGTTCTAGTTACTACTCTTACTAAAAAAATGGCTGAAGAACTTACTGAATACTATCTTGGATTTGGTGTAAGAGTAAAATATATGCACTCTGATATAGATACTCTGGAAAGAATAGATATAATTAAAGGATTAAGAAAAGGTGAATTTGATGCTTTAGTTGGAATCAATCTATTAAGAGAAGGACTGGATATCCCAGAAGTTTCTCTTGTAGCAATACTGGAAGCTGACAAAGAAGGTTTTCTAAGAAGCAGAAGATCATTGGTACAGACAATAGGTAGAGCAGCCAGAAATATAGAAGGGCGTGTTATACTCTATGGAGACGTAATGACTGATTCGATGAAACAGGCTATTGATGAAACTAACAGAAGAAGAAAAATACAAAATGAATATAATGTATTTAATAATATAGATCCTAAAACTATTGTTAAAGAAATCAGTGAAGATTTAATCAACCTTGATTATGGATTAGATATCAATGAAACTGGAGGAAAAGATAAGAAAACATTCACTTCTAGAAAAGATATTGAGAAAGAAATAATAAAGCTTCAAAAACAAATAGCAAAACTTTCTAAGGAATTGGACTTTGAAAATGCTATTATAAAAAGAGATGAAATGACTAAACTTAAAAAACTGTTATTAGACTTTTAAGCAAGGAGTTTTTAATGTTTGAAGAAAGAACTTATAGTGTAAGCGAATTTAATAAAAAAGTAAAAAACTATTTGGAAGAAAACAGTGACTTGAGAGAATTTTTTCTTGAAGGAGAAATGTCAGGTGTGACCTACTATAAAAGTGGGCATCTCTATTTCAATCTGAAAGATAAAGAAGCTCAGGTGAAGTGTGCTGCTTTCAAATATAAATTCAAAAGAATTGCTGAAGATTTAAAAGATGGTGACTCTGTAAAAATATTTGGAGATGTTGGATTTTATGAAAACAGAGGAGACTTCCAGATACTTGTAAGGCATATTGAGAAAAAGAATGAATTGGGAGAACTTTTTGCCAAACTGGAAAAACTAAAAAAAGAGATGGCAGATCAAGGTTATTTTGACCCAGCTCATAAAAAACTACTTCCTAAATATCCCAAAAATATTGGAGTTGTTACTGCATATACAGGAGCAGCTATACAAGACATAATAAAAACAATTAAAAAAAGAGATGATACCATAAATATTTATGTATATCCTGCTAAAGTACAAGGAATTGGAGCAAAGGAAGAAATTGTAAAAGGTATTAAAACATTAAATAAAATAGAAGGGATTGATTTAATAATAGCTGGAAGAGGTGGAGGAAGTATAGAAGATCTATGGTCCTTTAATGAAAAAGAAGTAGCTCTTGCTTTCTACAATTCTGAAAAGCCTATTATATCTGCTGTAGGTCATGAAATAGATTATCTCCTCAGCGATCTCACAGCTGATGCCAGAGCTGCCACCCCTACTCAGGCTGTAGAACTTTCAGTTCCTGAACGAAAAAAAACTTTAGAATCTATTGAAGATAGAAACAGATATTTAAAATCTCTCATGAAAAGTTATATGGAAATTTTAAAAAGAGAACTAGAAAAAAGAGAGAATAATTACTACATAAAAAATTTCAAAAGAAATATAGAAGAAAAAAATCAAGAAGTAATAGAAAAAGAAACTCTTTTGAAAAAATCATTTGAACGTCATATACAAAATCTTCAAAATAATCTAAACAATAGAATAAACAAAATAGTTAATTTAAATCCACTTGAAACTCTAAAAAGAGGTTACAGTGTGGTTACTAAAAAGGGAACTTCAATAAAAAAAGTCAGTGATTTATTAATAGATGATGAAATTGATATTAAAATGACTGATGGTTTAATAAAAGGAATTGTAAAGGAGATAAAAAATGAAAAAGATACTTATTAGTATATTTATACTATTGTCAGCATCTCTAGCCTTCTCAGAAGAAGTCACGCCTATATACGAATATAGGAATGAAGCTTTGAGAAACATAGACACGAAAATGAACGCTGAAAGAGACAGAGGAAGACTGAAAAGACTTAATAGAGAATTTGAGGAAGAATTAAAAAACTATATTGAATCTGTAAATGGAAATACAGAGGTAATATTCCAACTGGCAAATCAATATTTCAGAATGAATGAGTATGATCGTGCAAGAAAAATATTTTCTATGGATAAAACTGATATAAGAAATGTCTTTGGAGCTGCTACTACAGCAAGATTTCTTGGAAGAAATGAAGAAGCAATTTCATTGTATAATGATGCTTTAAATATTGATTCCTCTTTTTATGAAGCTTATCTTGGAAGAGGTATTGCTAATAGAAACCTTCAAAATTATGACAGTGCTTTAAGTGATTTTAAACAGTACTTAAATTATAGACAAGATGAATATGTATATGCTGGTATGGGAGATATTTATATGGTAACTGAAAGATATACAGATGCACGAAATATTCTTGAAAGAGGAAGAAATTTATACCCTGGTTCTAAGACAATAAGAGAACTTCTGGTAAAAGTTTATGCAAAAATAAAATAGAGGTGATCTTGTTGGAATGGTATAAATTAAGGGCAGCAGGTGTCAAAGACAGTGTTATCCGTAATTTAATGTCAGCTTTTGAGGAATACTTGGATATATTTAAACTGGATGAATTCCAGCTGAGAAAATATTTTAACATTGATGATACAGAATATAAGAAAATTCTTAATTCTAAAAATTTATCTCTTAATGAAGAAATAGAGGCTTTAAAGAAAAACAGAGTAAAAGTATTAAATTTAAAAAGCAAGAATTACCCAGAAGACTTAAGAAATATAAGTCAGCCTCCTGTATTTCTGTATTATAAAGGAGATATTTCTCTTTTAGAAAACAGAAAAATAGGAGTTGTAGGTACAAGAAAAGCAACTTCCTATGGAAGAATAACATGTGAAAAAATGACTGAAGATCTTGTGAGTAATGAAATCACTACTGTCAGCGGATTAGCTCTTGGAATAGACAGCATCTGCCACAAACGAACTTTAGAAAAATCTGGTAAAACCATTGCAGTAGTAGGCAGTGGACTAGATATTATTTACCCAAAAGAAAATAGAATACTATGGGAGCAAATAGAAAGATCTGGATTAATAATCAGTGAATATCCTCTTGGAACAGAACCTATTGGGTACAACTTTCCCATGAGAAATAGAATAATAGTAGGATTATCCAGAGGAATTCTTGTAATAGAAAGTCAGAAAAAGGGCGGCAGTTTAATTACTGCTGAATTAGCTTTGGATGAAGGAAGAGAAGTATTTGCCGTTCCAGGAGATATTTTTTCTCCTTCATCTGAAGGATGCAACAATCTTATAAAAAATAGTCAGGCAAAACTGACAACAGATATAAAAGATATAATTACAGAGTATGGATGGGAAATAAAAAATAATAAAAACAGCAATTTATCTCTTACTTCCTATGAAGAAAAAATATTTTTTTTACTTGAAAAAGAAAAGAATTTAGATGAACTTATTTTAGAGTCTTCATTTAAGGCAGGCGAGATTTTATCTATACTTATGGACCTTGAAATAAAACATGCTATAGTAAGTATTCCTGGTGGAAAGTACAGAAGAAAAAACTAAAATATAATTGTTTGTTGCTTTTTTTATTATTTTTTAGTAAAATGAAACGGAAATATAGTAAACAAAAATTTGAATTTAGATAGGGGTGAAGAATTTGGTTAAAAAGAATTTAGTTATAGTTGAATCCCCAGCTAAGGCTAAAACAATAGAAAAAATCTTAGGAAAAAAATTCCATGTAGTTGCTTCCTTTGGTCATGTGAGAGATCTTCCTAAAAGTAAACTTGGTGTAGATGTAGAAAATAATTTTCAACCTTCTTATTCTACTATAAAGGGAAAGGGAGATGTAATCAAAAACTTAAAGGATCTTGCTAAAAAATCTGATAAAGTCTATCTGGCTTCCGACCCGGATAGAGAAGGGGAAGCTATTGCCTGGCATATAGCCCATGCTTTAAAACTTGATGAAAAAGACAGCAACAGAATAGAATTTAATGAAATAACTGAAACAGCTATTAAAGACTCTATATCTCATGCCAGAAAAATTGATATGGATAAAGTAAATGCTCAACAGGCCAGAAGAATACTTGATAGATTAGTGGGATATGGTATAAGTTCACTACTATGGAAAAGTATCTCTTCAAATACTTCAGCTGGAAGAGTTCAATCAGTTGCTTTAAAACTTATCTGTGATTTAGAAGATGAAATAAAAAAATTCATTCCAGTTAAATTTTGGGAAGTAAAAGGGGAGTTTTTAAATAAATTAAAACTTTCTTTATACAGAGTGGACAATAAGAAATTCGAAAAACTTACTGATGAAAATGTTGTTAAAGAAATCAAAAAAGTAGAGAAAAAAGATTTTACTGTAATTGAAGCTAAAGTTTCTAAGAAAAGTAAAAATTCTCCTCTACCTTTAAAAACAAGTACTCTTCAACAATTATCTTCATCTTATCTTGGTTTTTCAGCTTCTAAAACTATGAGAGTAGCTCAAGGTTTGTATGAAGGTATAGATATAGATGGAAATCATAAAGGACTTATAACATATATGAGAACTGACTCTACAAGAATATCTGAAGATGCTGTAGAGATGGCAAAGAATTATATACTTGAAAATTTTGGAAAAGAATACCTTGGAGTACAAAAAGCTGTTAAAAGTAAGCAAAAAATACAAGATGCCCATGAGGCTATCAGACCTACTGATATTTCTCTTACTCCAGATAGTTTAAAAGGGACTTTAGATAAAGACCAACATAAACTATATAAGCTTATTTGGGACAGATTCCTTATATCTCAGCTTGCTCCTATGAAGTATGAGCAGTTTGAAATAATCTGTAATTATGAAAAATTTGATTTTAGAGGAACTATCAATAAAATAATATTTGATGGATACTATAAAATATTTAAAGAAGAGGAAGATCTTCCTCTTGGAGAATTCCCTACTATAAAAGAAGGAGATATTCTTAAATTAGAAAAACTTCTTATTAAAGAAGACTTCACTAAACCACCTTCAAGATTTACCGAATCTTCTCTGGTTAAAAAACTGGAAGCTGAAGGGATCGGAAGGCCTTCTACATATGCTGCTATCATTGAAACTTTAAAGAAAAGAGAATATGTAGTAGTTGAAGGAAAAAGTTTTAGTCCTACTGCATTAGGGTATGAAATAAAAGATAAATTAGATGAAAACTTCCCTAATATAATGAATGTTAAATTTACTGCTGAACTTGAAAATCAGCTTGATGAAGTTGCTGAAGGAGAAAAAGATTGGGTAAATCTTCTTTCAGTATTCTACAAAGAGCTTAAACATTATATAGATAAATTTAAAATCACAGTTGAAGAAGAAATGGCAAGAATAATTGAATCTGATGTTCCTTGCTCTTGTGGAAAAGGTAATATGATTCTTAAAACAGGAAGATTTGGAAGATATCTTGCATGTCCTAACGAATCTGAAGACTGCAAAGAAAAAATATCTCTTAAAGGGGTAGAAATACCTGCTGAAGATATAAAAAATGGTAAAATATTTGTTAAGGAAAAAGTAGAAGAAATAGTAAAAGCTAAAAAAGGAAGACCTACTGATGTATACACAGACAGTGGTGCTATGTATCTTTTAAAATTTGGTAGATTCGGAAGTTATCTTGAAAGTGAAAAGTTTGCTGAAGACAACATAAGAACTCCTCTTCCTACTGAAATCAGAAAAATGCTGGCTAACAATCAGATAGTGGAAAAAGATGGAATTGTACAGCTTAAAGCTGAACTAAAGAAAATCACTGATGAGGAAGAAAAGATACTAAAAGCTGCTGGTAAATGTGAAAAATGTGGAAGACCATTTAAAATAAATAGAGGTAGATGGGGTAAATTCCTTGCTTGTACTGGATACCCTGAATGTAAAAATATAAAAAAAATAGAAAATAAAAAATAGAAGAACTCACCCTTAGGGGTGAGCTCTTTGAGTTTGGAAATAAATTTTAGAGGAGAAACAATGAATAATAAAGAAGTTATCATAGTTGGAGCTGGACTGGCTGGCTGTGAAGCTGCATATCAGCTGGCAAAAAGAGGAATAAAAGTAAAACTTTATGAAATGAAATCTAAAAAAATGACAGAAGCACATAAAAATAAATATTTCGCTGAACTTGTTTGCAGCAATTCTTTAGGTGGGGATAATCTTGCTAATGCTTCTGGACTTATGAAAGAAGAATTGAGAAAACTTGACTCTCTTCTTATAAAAATAGCTGACAAAAATAGAGTCCCTGCTGGACAAGCATTAGCTGTAGATAGAGATGGATTTTCAATAGAGATAACTGAATATTTGAGAAATATGGAAAATGTAGAGATAATTGAAGAGGAATTTACTGAAATACCAGATGATCAAATAGTTCTTATTGCTTCTGGACCTCTTACTTCTGAAATATTATCTAAAAAAATAGCTGAGCTTACTCATAGTGATCATCTTTATTTTTATGATGCTGCTGCTCCCATTGTTACTTTAGAATCTATCGACATGGAAAAAGCTTATCGTCAGTCTCGTTATGGAAAAGGAGAAGGGGAATACATCAACTGCCCTATGAATAAAGAGGAATACTATGCCTTTTATAATGCTTTAATAACAGCTGAAAGAGCTCCTTTAAAAGCTTTTGAAGAAGAAAAGCTTTTTGAAGCATGCATGCCTGTAGAAAGAATAGCGATGACAGGTGAAAGAACTCTTGTATTTGGTCCATTAAAACCTAAAGGGCTTATCAACCCTAAAACTGATAAAATGGACTATGCTGTTGTTCAGCTTAGACAGGATGATAAAGAAGGAAAATTATATAACATTGTGGGATTCCAGACAAATCTTAAATGGGGAGAACAAAAAAGAGTTTTCTCTATGATTCCCGGACTTGAAAATGCCGATTTCATAAGATATGGAGTTATGCACAGAAATACATTTATAGATTCATCAAGATTATTAGATGAAACATTAAAATTAAAAACAAAAGATAATATCTATTTTGCTGGTCAAATAACAGGAAGCGAAGGTTATGTTTCTTCTATATCTACTGGTGCTATGGCTGCTATCAATATTGCTCATAAATTATTAGGAAAAGCTCCTTTTATATTAGATGACAGAAGTGCCATTGGTGCAATGATAAAATATGTCACTGAAGAAAAAAAGAATTTTCAGCCTATGGGACCTAACTTTGGAATTATAAGATCTCTTGATGGAATAAGAATAAGAGATAAAAAAGAGAGATACAATGCTATTTCTAAAATAGCTTTAGATCATTTGGAAAGTAAAATAAAAGAACTAGCATAGAAATATTTCTTAATATAGGCTATAATATAAGAGGATGTCAGATATACTGGGAGGAAAGATGGAAAACTTAGATAAAAATATAAAAGATTTTTTATATTATGCTGAATTTGGAGAAAATAAAAGTCTTAATACTATTAAATCTCTAAAAAAAGATCTTTCTCAACTCAGTGAATATCTAAAAAATATAGAAAAAATTGAAGAAGCTCCAAAAATAACTCCTGTTATGCTCAGGGGATTTATCATAGCTCTTCAAAAAAACGAAGTAGGAAAAAGATCAATCAATAGAAAACTTTCATCCTTAAGATCATTTTTTAAATATTTAATGAAAAATAATCTCATTAAGAATAATCCTATTGAAATAATTAATTCTCCTTCTTTTGAAGCAGAAAAACCAGATATCCTTACTTTAGAAGAAATAAATAAGCTTAGAGATGTAATAAATACAGATAATGCAAATGGGTTAAGAGATAGATTAATACTTGAATTGCTTTATTCAAGTGGTATAACTTCTACTGAAATGCTCAGTATCGGTGAACAGGTTTTTGATCTTGACAGCAGAACTCTTTTAGTCTCTAATGGCAAAGCTAATAGATATGTATTTTTCAGTCAAAGAACCAGAGAATATTTCAAAAGATATGTAGAAGCAAAAAAAGAAAAATATGGAGATAAATATAACTCAAGTATTCTTTTTGTCAATGGTTCTGGCAGCAGATTGAGTGACAGATCATTAAGAAGAATAGTTGATAGATATGCTGCCAGAGCTGGAATTACAAGAGAAATAAGTCCCTATAGTTTTAGGCATACTTTTGCGGTTCATTTATTAGCTAAAGGAATGAGCCTTAATTTTTTGCAAGAACTTATGGGACATGTTACAATAGAAAGTACCAAAATATATCAGGAAATTTTATATAAAATACCATTTGACTTTATGAATCAAAGTTAGAGGAGTGAAACATTATGATAAGAGCTACTACAATTATAGCAGTAAAAAAAGATGGAAAAGTTGCTGTTGCAGGTGATGGACAAGTCACTTTTGGAGAGGTAGTTTTCAAAGGCAATGCAAAAAAAATACGTAAAATAGGTGATTATGAAGTTTTAGCTGGATTTGCAGGAGCTGCTGCTGATGCTTTTGCACTAATGGATAAATTTGAAAATAAATTAGATGAGTTTGGAGGAAATTTAAAAAAAGCCTCTGTGGAACTTGCAAAGGACTGGAGAACAGATAAAGCTCTAAGAGTTTTAGATGCTATGCTTATTGTAGCTGATAAAAATATGATACTGATTCTTTCAGGTAATGGTGATGTAATAGAACCTGATGGAGATGTAGCTGCTATTGGAAGCGGTGGTAACTATGCTTATGCTGCTGCCAGAGCTCTTATAAGGAACAACAAGGATATGTCTGCTGAAGAAATAGCAGTGGAAGCTATGGAAATAGCTGGTGAAATGTGTATTTATACAAATTTGAATATAGTTTATGATGTATTAAGTTAAGGAGAGATGTGTATGGGCAAAAAATGTGTTGGGTGTGGAATAGAATTACAAAGTGAGGATGCAAATAAAAGTGGATATTTACCAGAAGGAAAACTTCAAGAAAATGGCGATCATTACTGCCAGAGATGTTTTAAAATAAAAAATTATGGTAAATATATGCCTGTAAGATTAAACAAAGATGATTACAGAAAAGAAGTACAGGAAGCTATGCAGTATTCTAAATTAGCTGTAGCAGTATTTGATATAATAGATTTTGAAGGTTCTTTTGATGATGAAATACTTGATGTTCTTAGAGAAATGGACTCAATCGTAGTTATCAATAAATTGGATCTTATCCCTGATGACAAACATCCTTCTGAAGTATCTGACTGGGTAAAAGACAGATTGGCAGAAGAAGGAATAGCTCCTCTTGATATTGCAATTGTAAGCAGTAAAAATGGTTATGGAATTAATGGTATATTTAAAAAAATAAAGCATTTCTATCCTGATGGAGTGGAGGCTATAGTTCTTGGTGTTACTAATGTTGGAAAATCAAGTATTGTAAATAGACTTTTAGGAGCTAAAAAAGTAACAGTTTCTAAATATCCAGGTACTACACTTAAAAGTGTAAAAAACCAAATTCCTCATACAAACATTGTACTAGTAGATACTCCTGGACTTATTCCTGAAGGTCGTATTTCAGATTTAGTATGTGAGGAATGCAACTTAAAAATGGTTCCATCTGGTGAAATTTCTAGAAAAACTTTTAAAGTAAAAAAAGGAAGAGCTCTTTTAATTGGAGAATTACTTTGGTTTAGAGTTTTAAATGAAGATGACACTATGCCTATCTTCTCTCTTTATGCTGCAAAAGATGTAACTTTCCATGAAACAAATACAGAAAGATTAAAAGAACTTCTGGCTTCTGGCAGAAAAGATTTGCTTTATCCTCCATGTGATAATTGCAGAGATCAATATAAAAAATTGGAAATGATAAAGAAAAAAATAAAAGTACAGGCTGGAGAAGAATTGGTATTTAAAGGATTGGGATGGATATCAGTAAAAAGAGGTCCTTTAGAAATTGAAGTCACTCTTCCTAAAGAAGCTGGAATAATTGTAAGAGATGCTTTTATTAAACCAAAAAGATAAGGAACAGCAATGAAAAAAAATTTTGATTGGAAAGTTATGCTAGGAACTGGTACTGTTATTTTAGGAATAGCAGTAATAATTCTAATAGGTATCTACAATATAAATGACTTAAAAGAAGCTAGAAAAGCAGAAGCTACTCTAAAAAATTTGAGAGAACTTAGAATAGCCCTTGAAAAATATTATACTCTAACTAAAGATTACCCTGATCTCACTAAAGATGGAGCAAAGGATAATCTTAAAATTTTAGATTTTAAAACTCCCACTGGAGAAACTATTTCCTTTGCAGAAATATATGGGAGAAACAGCATTCCTAAGACTCCAGAAAATGAAAGAGTAAATAGCAGTAATGAAGTTTACAATACAAATGATTTTAGGAATGGAACAAATATAGGGGGATGGAATTATGACTACTCTGGTCGCACAGGGGAGATCCATGCCAACCTGCCATTCAATGTTTTTTCACAAAATATGAATTGGTGTGAACATTAAAAAAGAATTGTGCTGGAGGTTAAAATAGTGAAATATGACATTATCTTTTTAGGCGGTGGACAAGCAGGGGTATTTGGTGCTTATGAAGCTGTAGAAAAAAAGGATGGAGTTAAAATCCTGATTATAGATAAGGGAAGAATGCTTAAACAGAGGGTATGCCCTAAAGAAACTCTTGGAAAATGTGTGAATTGTCCTACTTGCTCAATAATCTATGGAGTAAGTGGTGCTGGAGCTTTTTCCGACTCAAAATTCAATATGGATTACAGAGTAGGAGGAGATGTACACAATGTAACAGGAAAAAAAATAGTTAATGATACTATTCAGGATGTAGTAAATATATATAGAAAATTTGGATTTAATGAAAAACCAGCAGGAATGAATTATAATTCTGTCATGGAAAAAATAAAAAGAGGATGTATAGAAAATGGTATTCAGCTTGTTGATACTCCTACTATGCACTTAGGAACTGATGGTTCAAGAAAATTATATACTCAGCTCATAGATTATTTAATTGAAAAAGGCGTAGAATTTGCTACTGAAAGAGAAATAGAAAGCCTTATTATTGAAGATAAAACAATAAAAGGAGTAGCAGTAACTCACAAAGGAAAAAGAGAAGAGTATTATTCAGATCATGTAGTCATTGGAATGGGAAGAAGTGGTGCCCAAAAGATGATGGATCTTTGCAAAGAGCATGATATAAAATATGAAAATGGTGCTATCGATATTGGAGTAAGAGCTGAAATTCCTGATATTATTATGAAAGAAATCAATGAAAATTTCTATGAAGCAAAGATGATTTATTACTCTAGAAACTATAGAGATAAAATGAGAACTTTCTGTAGTAACCCTAGTGGATTTATTGCTGCTGAAAAATACGAGGATGATTTCGTTCTTGCAAATGGACATGCTTATAAAGATAGAAAATCTACTAATACAAATCTAGCTTTATTATGTACTAAAAAATTTACAGAGCCATTCAATCAACCATTTGAATATGCAACTGCAATAGCTAAAATGTCGTCAATGCTTACTGGTGGTAAACTTTTAGTTCAGTCATATATAGACTTAAAAGCTGGAAGAAGATCAACTGATGAAAAACTTTCAAGATTAAATATTGTTCCAACTACTGAAGATTATGTTGCTGGAGATATTGCTCTGGCATGTCCTCAAAGACTTCTGGACAATATAATGGAATTTATTGAAGTTCTTGATAAAATTACTCCTGGATTTGCTTCTGGTGATCTTTTACTTTATTTTCCAGAAATAAAATTCAGAAGTACAAGAATAGAAATAACTAAAGAGATGGAAACAAGTATAAAAGGTCTTTATGCTGCTGGAGACAGTTCTGGTTATGGAAGCGGATTGAACATTGCTGCTGTAATGGGAATATTAGCTGTAAGAGATATCTTAACTAAATTATAATATTTATAATAACACTGTTCTATGAAATTAAAAATTTTATAGCCAGTGTTATTTTTTTATTTCACTGTGCAAAGAAAGAAAAATGCTCACATTTGGATTCATTTTCACTCTTTTAAATTGAAAAACTGTATAAAGTATGGTAAAATTAATGAAAAGAAGTTATTTTTAGGAGGACATAATAAATGGGTTTTTTCAGCAAACTTTTTAAGAAAGATAAGAATGAAGAAGAGAAGAGTAATGTCACTGTTGCTGGTGTTGAAATCTCTGAAATTCTTGAAGAAAATAAAGAAAAATCAGAACTTGAAATAGAAAAAGAAATAATCGAATCTATTCCTGAAGAAAAAGAGGAAGATTTAACTGAACCTGTACTTGAAGAAAAAATGGAAGAGTTAAAAGATCCTATTCCAGAAATAAAAAAAGAAGAGGAGAGTAAAGGATTTTTTACTTCCCTCAAAGATAAACTTTTTAAATCTAGAGAGGGATTATTTGGTAAGTTAAAATCTTTTATCTTAGGAAGAAGTGTAATAGATTTTGAAATGTATGAAGAGTTAGAAGATATCCTTATCCAATCTGATATTGGTATGGATATGACAGTAAAAATAGTTGGTGCTTTAGAAAAAGAAGTAAAAAAGAGAGGAATAAAAGATCCTAAGGATATTTATCCTGTCTTAAAAGAAGTTATGGAAGGTTTCCTTATCAAAGAGGGAAATGATATAGTTATAGAAGATGGTAAATTAAATGTTATTCTTGTAGTTGGTGTAAATGGAGTAGGAAAAACTACTACTATTGGTAAACTAGCTTCTAAATTCGTAAAAGATGGTAAAAAAGTTATACTAGGTGCTGGTGATACATTTAGAGCTGCTGCAATTGAACAGCTTGAAGAATGGGCAAAAAGATCTGGTGCTGAAATAGTTAAAAGTACACAAGGTTCTGATCCTGGGGCTGTTGTCTTTGATACTCTTGCTGCTGCTGAAGCAAGGGGAGCAGATATAACTATCATAGATACTGCTGGAAGGCTTCATAATAAAAATAACTTAATGAAAGAATTAGAAAAAATTCATAATATCATTAAGAAAAAATTAGGTGATCAGCATTATGAATCTATTCTGGTAATAGATGGTACCACTGGTCAGAATGGACTTTCACAAGCAAAAATTTTCAATGAAGTAACTGATTTAACTGGTTTCATAATAACTAAATTAGATGGAACTGCTAAAGGGGGGATTGTGTTCAGTATATCTGAAGAGATTAAAAAACCAATTAAGTTTATTGGAGTAGGCGAAAAGATTGAAGATTTAAGGAAGTTTGATGCAAAAGAATATATACAAGCTATATTCGACTAATAATATACTTTTATTTTGTATATGTTTTTCAAAATTAATTGTAATTATAGTTAAAATTTGTTAGTATATATTTAACACTTAAGGGATAAGTATGTCCTCTGAACATGAAAAGATAAAAAGATAAAAAATAAATAATATTAAGGAAGTGATTGTTTTGAGTTTTTTAGTTAAAATAAGAGAAAAAGCAAGAACAGTTGGTAAAACAGTTGTATTACCAGAAGGAAAAGATGAAAGAGTAGTTACTGCTGCGGCTAAAATAGTTGAATTAGGAGTAGCTAAACCTGTAGTTTTAGGAATTAAAGAAGATATGGAAAGAGTTGCTAACGACTTAGGAATATCTTTAAAAGGTGTAGAAATAATCGAAATCGCTAATTCTCCAAAATTAGACGAATATGCAACTAAATTTGCTGAATTAAGAGCAAAAAAAGGAATGACTTTTGAAAAAGCTAAAGAAATCATGTCAACTGATTCTAACTTCTATGGAGCTATGATGGTAAAAATGAAAGATGCTGATGCTATGGTATCTGGATCAGATTCACCTACAGCTGATGTATTAAGAGCTGGACTACAAATCATAGGAACTAAACCTGGAATAAAAACTGTTTCTTCTATGTTTGTTATGGAACTTACAGAAAGACAAGAAACTTATGGAGAAGTTTTACTATTTGGGGACTGTTCAGTTATCCCAGTTCCAACTTCTGAGCAATTAGCAGATATTGCTGAAGCTTCAGTTGTTACTGCTAAAAATGTAGTAGGAATGGAGGGAAAAGTTGCTTTAATGACTTTCTCAACTAAAGGTTCTGCAAACCACCCTGATATCGATGTAGTAAAAGAAGCTGGAAATATCTTAAAAGAAAGAGGAGTTACATTCCCTTACGAAGCTGAGATACAGGCTGATGCTGCTATCGTTAAATCAGTAGCAATGAAAAAATGTCCTGAGTCTAAAGTTGCTGGAAGTGCTAACATATTAGTTTTCCCTAACCTTGCAGCTGGAAACATTGGGTACAAACTAGTTCAAAGATTAGCTGGTGCTAATGCTTATGGTCCATTAATTCAAGGACTTGCATCTCCTATCAATGACTTATCAAGAGGATGTTCAGTAGATGACATCGTAAACCTAGTAGCAATTACAGCAGTTCAAGCAGCTGAATAATAAAAAAATATAATCTTGGAGGTTAAACGTATAATGAAAGTTTTAGTAATAAACTGTGGAAGTTCATCATTAAAATATCAATTGATGAACCCTGAAACTAAAGAAGTATTTGCAAAAGGACTTTGTGAAAGAATCGGAATTGATGGTTCTAGAATGGAATATGAAGTACCTGCTAAAGATTTTGAAATCGAAATCAAAAAACCTATGCCTACTCATAAAGAAGCATTAGAATTAGTAATCAATGCTATAGTTGATAAAGAAAATGGAGTTATCGCTTCTGTTGAAGAAGTTGGAGCTATCGGACATAGAATGGTACATGGTGGAGAAACATTTGCTTCATCAGTATTATTAAATGAAGAAGTTATGAAAGCTGTTGAAGAAAACAATGACCTTGCACCTCTACACAATCCAGCTAACTTAATGGGTGTTAGAACTTGCATGGCTCTTATGCCTGGTAAACCTAATGTAGGAGTTTTTGATACTGCATTCCATCAAACAATGCCAGCAAAAGCATATATGTATGCTTTACCATATGAAGATTACAAAGATTTAAAAGTTAGAAAATATGGATTCCACGGAACATCTCATCTTTATGTTTCTGAAACAATGAGAGAGATCATGGGAAATCCTGAGCACTCTAAAATAATCGTTTGCCACTTAGGAAACGGAGCATCTATGTCTGCTGTAGTAGATGGAAAATGTGTAGACACTTCAATGGGACTTACTCCATTACAAGGTCTTATGATGGGAACTAGATGTGGAGATATCGATCCTGCTGCTGTTCTATTCATCAAAAACAAAAGAGGATTAACTGATAAAGAAATGGATAACAGATTAAACAAAGAATCTGGAATATTGGGAATCTATGGAAAATCTTCTGACTGTAGAGATATGGAAAATGGTGTAGCTGAAGGAGACGAAAGAGCTATACTTGCTGAAGAAATGTTTATCTACAAAATCAAATCTTACATAGGAGCTTATGCTGCTGCTATGGGTGGAGTAGACGCAATCTGCTTCGCTGGAGGAATTGGAGAAAATGCTGCTGGAATAAGAGAATCTGTAATCAGTGGACTTGAATTCATGGGAGCAAAGATTGATAAAGAAGTTAACTCAGTTAGAAAAAAAGGAAATGTAAAACTTTCTACTGAAGATTCTAAAGTTTTAGTTTATAAAATACCTACAAATGAAGAGCTTGTAATAGCTAGAGATACTTATAAAATTGTTGCAGGAAAATAATTTGTTAAAAAATATCAAAAAAAAGTGAATTTATAATTGACAAATTTTAATAATGATTTAAAATATATAGTAGAGTAATTTTTTTAAAATACTTTAAAATTATAGGAGGATATTGTAATGGTTAAAAAAATGCAGACTATGGACGGTAACCAAGCTGCTGCGTACGCTTCATATGCGTTCACAGAAGTAGCTGGAATCTACCCAATCACTCCATCATCTCCAATGGCAGAATACACAGATGAATGGGCTTCAAAAGGAATGAAAAATATTTTCGGAGTACCAGTAAAAGTAGTAGAAATGCAATCTGAAGCAGGAGCTGCTGGAACTGTACACGGGTCTTTACAAGCAGGAGCACTAACAACAACTTATACTGCTTCTCAAGGATTATTATTAAAAATACCTAACATGTATAAAATAGCTGGAGAACTTCTTCCAGGAGTTATCCATGTATCAGCAAGAGCACTATCTGCTCAAGCATTATCTATCTTCGGAGACCACCAAGATATATATGCTGCTAGACAAACTGGATTTGCTATGTTAGCAACTAACTCAGTTCAAGAAGTTATGGACCTTGCAGGAGTAGCTCACTTAGCAGCTATCAAAACAAGAATTCCTTTCATGCACTTCTTTGATGGATTCAGAACTTCTCACGAAATTCAAAAAGTAGAAGTTATTGACTATGAAGTTTTCAAAAACTTAATAGACATGAACGAAGTTCAAGCTTTCAGAGAAAGAGCTCTTAACCCTGAGCATCCAGTAACTAGAGGAACTGCTGAAAATGATGATATTTATTTCCAAGCTAGAGAAGCTCAAAATAAATTCTATGATGCAGTACCTGATGTAGTTGCTCACTACATGGCTGAAATCTCTAAAGCAACTGGAAGAGATTACAAACCTTTCAACTATTATGGAGCTCCAGATGCAGAAAGAATCATCATAGCTATGGGATCTATCTGCCCTATATCTGAAGAAACAATTGATTATTTAAATGCTAAAGGAGAAAAAGTTGGAATAGTTTCTGTTCACTTATTCAGACCATTCTCTGAAAAATATTTCTTTGATGTATTCCCTAAAACAGTTAAGAAAATAGCTGTATTAGATAGAACTAAAGAACCTGGATCAGTTGGAGAACCTTTATTACAAGATATCCAATCTATTTTCTACGGAAAAGAAAACGCTCCAGTAATCGTTGGAGGAAGATATGGACTATCTTCTAAAGATACTACACCTGCTCAAGTAGTTGCAGTATTTGAAAACTTAAAATTAGATCAACCTAAAAATAAATTTACTGTTGGTATCGTTGATGACGTTACTTTCACTTCACTAGAAGTTGGAGCACCTATATCTGTTACTAGCCCAGACGTTAAAGAATGTCTATTCTTTGGACTTGGAGCTGACGGTACAGTTGGAGCTAACAAAAACTCTATCAAAATCATTGGAGACAAAACTGATTTATATGCTCAAGGATACTTCGCATATGACTCTAAAAAATCAGGAGGAGTTACTAGATCTCACTTAAGATTTGGAAAAACTCCTATCAAAGCAAGTTACCTAATTTCTAACCCAAGTTTCGTTGCTTGTTCAGTACCAGCTTACTTACATCTATATGATATGACTTCAGGAATCAGAAAAGGTGGATCTTTCTTGATCAACTGTATTTGGTCTCCAGAAGAAGCTGTAAAAGAAATCCCAGCTAAAGTTAAAAAAGATTTAGCTAAAAATGGAGCTAGATTATTCATAATCAATGCTACTGCTCTAGCTGAAGAAATTGGATTAGGACAAAGAACTAATACAATCATGCAAGCTGCTTTCTTCAAACTAGCTGATATCATTCCATTTGAAGAAGCTCAACAATATATGAAAGACTACGCTAAAAAATCTTATGCTAAAAAAGGTGACGATATCGTTCAAATGAACTATAGCGCTATCGATAAAGGAGCAGAAGGATTAATCGAAGTTCCAGTAGATCCAGCTTGGGCTGATCTTGATGTTACTTGTGATTGCTCAGGACACGAACATGAAAACTGTTGTTGTGGAACTTGCAGCAGCGAAATGACTAAAACTGAGAAATTCGTAGAAAGAATTGCTAAACCAGTTAATGCTATAAAAGGATATGACTTACCAGTATCTGCATTTGATGGATACGAAGATGGTACTTTCGAAAACGGAACTTCTGCTTTCGAAAAAAGAGGAATCGCAGTTCACGTTCCTGTATGGATTGCTGAAAACTGTATCCAATGTAACCAATGTTCATATGTATGTCCTCACGCAGTTTTAAGACCATTCTTAATGACTGCTGAAGAAAAAGCAGCTTCTCCAGTTGAATTAAAAACTATAAAACCAATTGGAAAAGGATTAGAAGGATTTGAATATAGAATGCAAGTTTCCGCTCTAGATTGTACTGGATGTGGATCTTGTGCTAATACATGTCCTGCTAAAGAAAAAGCTCTAGTTATGAAACCTATTGCTGATTCTCTAGAAGCTGGAGAAGACAGAAAAGCTGGATACCTATTCAACAATGTTGAATACAGAAGCGACTTAATGTCTAAAGATACTGTAAAAGGATCTCAATTTGCTCAACCATTATTCGAATTCCACGGTGCTTGTCCAGGATGTGGAGAAACTCCATACCTTAAAGCAATCACTCAATTATTCGGAGACAGAATGATGATAGCTAATGCTACTGGATGTTCTTCAATATACAGTGGATCTGCTCCTGCTACTCCATATACAACTAACAAAAATGGACATGGACCATCATGGGCTTCATCTCTATTCGAAGACAATGCTGAATTCGGAATGGGAATGCACGTTGCAGTTGAAGCTATGAGAGATAGACTTCAAAACATAATGGAAGTAAATATGGATAAAGTTCCAGCAGAAGTTGCTGAACTATTCAAAGAATGGATAGAAAACAGATCATCAGCTGCTAAAACTCAAGAAGTTTCAGCTAAAATAATTGCTGCTCTTGAAGGAAAAGACTGTGAAATCTGTAAAGAAATCTTAAGCTTAAAACAATACTTAATCAAAAAATCTCAATGGATCTTCGGAGGAGACGGTTGGGCATATGACATCGGTTATGGTGGAGTTGACCACGTTTTAGCTTCTAATGAAGATATAAACATTGTAGTTCTAGATACAGAAGTTTACTCTAATACTGGAGGACAAGCTTCTAAATCAACACCTACAGGAGCAATTGCAAAATTCGCTGCTGCTGGTAAATCAGTTAAGAAAAAAGACCTTGCTGCTATAGCTATGTCTTATGGACATATCTATGTTGCACAAGTTTGTATGGGTGCAAATCAACAACAATACCTAAAAGCTCTTAAAGAGGCTGAAGCATATAATGGACCATCTCTAATCATAGCTTATGCTCCATGTATCAACCACGGATTAAAGAAAGGTATGTCTAAAGTTCAAAACGAGATGAAACTTGCTACTGAATGTGGATACTGGCCAATCTTCAGATACAATCCAACTCTTGAAGCAGAAGGTAAAAACCCATTACAAATAGATTCTAAAGAACCTAACTGGGATAAATATGAAGAGTACTTATTAGGAGAAGTAAGATATGCTACTCTTTCTAAAGCTAACCCAGCTCACGCTAAAGAACTATTTGAATTAAACAAATTTGAAGCTCAAAGAAGATGGAGACAATATAACAGACTTGCTTCTATGGACTTTGCTTCTGAAAAAAAATAATAAAGATTTAAATATCTAAGTATTTTTGAGACTGACCTCTGGTCAGTCTCTTTTTTTATGGTATAATAAGTTGAATAAATATATTAATAAAAAGGAGTTATTATGCTGGAGCAGGATATACTTAAAGCTATTGAAGAGGAAATTTCAGTTTGTGGAGAATATTATCAAGAGTCTATTGCTAATATGAATCTAAAAAGAATCGATTTTGAAAATAGCATATTTCAAGAATGTAAATTTGAAAATTGTGATTTTACAAATTCTTCTTTTTCTCATGTAGAGATGACTAAATGCAGTTTTAAAAATTGTAAATTTATTTCATCTTATTGGAACTCAAGCACTGTTACTGACTGTAATGGTGATGGATGTGATTTTAACCAAAGTATATTTAAAAATATTGATATAAACAAAAGCTCTTTTTTCTATGCTAACTATTCCAACTCTCTTTGGGAGAGTATGAATATCAGAGATAGTTTCTTTAATTATGGCTTTCTCTCTGAAATAAAAATGAAAAAAATCAAATTAGACAATGTAAATTTTTCTAATACAGACTTTTTTAAGACTCCTTTGAAAGGAATTGATTTTTCTAGCTGTATTATAGAAAATATAAGAGTATCAGATAATTACAGTGAATTACGAGGCATGCAGCTCAGTATAACTCAAACTATGGACATAGCTCTGATTATTGGAATAAAGATAAAATAAAAAATAGAAAACTTCTTGTAAATAGCTTTTTTTACTCTCTTATAGCTTATTTCAGCAAAATATTGTATAATAATTATGGAAATAAATAATCTTAAAATAAAATTATAGTGAAATAAAAATATACAAACTAAAATAAAAGGGGAATAAAATGGATAATATAGTAAAAAAAGTAGCAGCTATTCATGATCTTTCTGGTTATGGAAGATCTTCACTAACAAGTATTATACCCATACTTTCAAGCATGAAATTACAGGTATGCCCTGTTCCAACAGCAGTACTTTCTACTCATACTGGAGGATTTGAAGGGTTTAGCTTCCTTGATCTTACTGATTACATGGAACAGCATATAGCTCATTGGAAAAAGCTAGGACTTGAATTTGATTGTATATACTCTGGATTCTTAGGGTCTCCTAGACAAATAAAAATAGTAGCTGACTTTGTAGATTTCTTTGGACATAAAAATAATCTTACTGTTATAGATCCAGTACTAGGAGATAATGGAAGACTTTATGGAACAATGGGAAACGAGATGGTAGAGGAAATGAAAAAGCTAATTGGAAAAGCTGATATAATAACTCCTAACTTTACAGAGGTTACTTTTCTTTTAGATAAGGAATACAAAAAAGAAATAAGTGAATCTGAAGTGAAAGAATGGCTTATTGAGCTGGCAACTATGGGACCAAAAATAGTAATAGCTACAAGTGTTCCTGATGAAGATTCTCATTCAACTGACAGAAAAACAAATGTTGTAGCTTATGACAGAGAAAATAATGTCTTCTGGAAAGTAAGCTGTAAATATATTCCTGCTTCTTATCCAGGTACTGGAGATGCTTATACAAGCGTTGTTATAGGAAGCCTTCTGCAAGGAGACAGTCTTCCTATCGCTATAGAAAGAGGAGTTCAGTTCATTACTCAATGTATACTGGCAAGTTATGGATTCAAATATCCAAACAGAGAAGGGGTTCTTCTTGAGAGAATGCTTGATGTTTTAAAGATGCCAACTATTTCAAGCAGCTATGAACTTTTAAAAAATGATTAATAAATTATAAAGGAATTATGAGGTATTTTTTGTAATAATATATAAAATCTCGTAATTTAAAGAAAGGAAGTGAATAAATGTTTGAAGATGTAGCAGCGACAAGAGCATTGATTTTATCTTTCTTAGCTGGAATGTCAACACTGCTTGGGGCTTTCATAATATTTTTAACTAACAAAAAAAGTGAAAAACTGGTAACTATTTCATTAGGATTTGCTGGGGGAGTTATGATAAGTGTATCATTTACTGATCTTATGCCTAATGCAAATATTCTTTTAGCAGCATATGCTGGAGACAAAATGGGAGTAGTTTTGGGAGTCATATTCCTTCTTATAGGAGTGCTATTGGCAGCTATGCTGGATAAATTTGTTCCCCATGAAAATGAACCTCATGGAGATGGAAAACAACATGAAAATCTTTTCAGAGTTGGGTTTGTATCTACTCTGGCAATAGGGCTTCATAACTTTCCAGAAGGAATAGCAACATTTATGGCTGGTTATGAAAATATGACTTTAGGTATCTCTATTGCTTTGGCTATAGCTATGCACAATATTCCAGAGGGAATCTCTGTAGCTATGCCTATTTATTTTGCTACTGGAAGCAAGATGAAAGCTTTTAAGTATACTTTTTTATCAGGAATAGCAGAGCCAATTGGAGCTACTTTAGCTTTCCTAATATTGAAGCCTTATATTAATGATCTTACTCTAGGAATGATATTTGGAGTTATTTCAGGAATTATGCTTTACATAGCTATTGAAGAACTTCTTCCAAGTTCTAGACAGTATGGGTACACTAAAGAAGCGTTAATCGCTACTTTTGCAGGTATTATTTTAATGCCTTTAACTCATGTAATATAAAAAATATGGTGACCTATTCAGTCACCACTTTTTTTATTTATTTTTCAAATAATTATCTATTTCTGCTGCTGCTTTCTTTCCTGCTTCCATTGCAAGTATTACTGTAGCTGCTCCTGTTACTGCATCTCCCCCTGCAAATACTCCTTCTCTTGAAGTCCTTCCAGTCTCCTCTTCTGCTTCTATTCCCTTCCATCTATTGACTTTAAGGTTTTCTGTTGTTGAAGCTATAAGTGGATTTGGTGATGTTCCCAATGACATTATTACTGTTTCTGCTTCTATTATAAATTCGCTGTTCTCTATTGGTGAGAATTTTGCTCTGCCACTTTCATCTGGCTCTCCAAGCTCCATTCTTATACATTTGATCTCTTTTACCCAGCCTTTTTCATCTCCAACTACTTCTGTAGGCGATACTAGAAAATGGAATTTAATTCCCTCTTCTTTGGCATGTTCTACCTCTTCTCTTCTAGCTGGTAGTTCTGCTTCTCCTCTTCTATAGACTACTGTTGTATCTGCTCCCAGCCTCTTAGCAGTTCTGGCAGCATCCATAGCAACATTTCCTCCACCTACCACTATTACTCTCTTACCTATTTTTATAGGTGTTGCATAATCAGATTTATTAGCTCTCATAAGGTTTACCCTTGTAAGAAATTCATTTGCTGATATTACTCCATTATAGTTTTCTCCGGGGATATTCATAAATCTTGGGAGTCCTGCTCCGCTTCCTATGAATACTGCTGAGAATCCCTTTCTGTCCAAGAGTTCATCTATTGTGAAAGTTCTTCCTACTACAGCATTAGTTACTACTTTTACTCCCAGCTTGTATAGATTTTCTATTTCCTTATCCACTACTTTTTCCTTTGGAAGTCTGAACTCTGGAATCCCATAGCTTAATACTCCTCCAAGTTTGTGAAGCGCTTCATAAATAGTTACATCATATCCCATCTTAGCCAAGTCTCCTGCTGCTGTAAGTCCTGCTGGTCCTCCTCCTATGACTGCAACTTTCTTGTTGTTCTTTTCTTTTATCTCATATTCTATTCCATTGGCTATTACCCAGTCTCCTACGAATCTCTCTAATTTACCAATAGATACAGGCTCACCTTTTATTCCTAGTATACATTTTCCTTCACATTGAGTTTCCTGAGGACATACTCTTCCACATACTGCTGGAAGATTTGAATATTCAGCTATTATTCTTCCTGCTCCTGCCATATCTCCCTCTTTTATCTTTTTAATAAAAGCTGGTATATCTATTGATACAGGACATCCCTGCACACATAGAGGATTTTTACAGCTGATGCATCTTGAAGCTTCTGCCTGAGCCTCTTCCATATTATATCCGTAACATACTTCTTCAAAGTTCTTGTTTCTTATATCAGGTTCCTGTTCTCTCACAGGTACTCTTTTCTTTTTATCCACTACTATTTCATGATTAGGACAAGAAGGGTTGTGATGAGTTTCTCCATCTTCTATCATGAGAATATTTCTTCCCTCTTCTGTCTTATACATATTCTGTCTTCTCATTGCTTCATCAAAATTTACCTGATCTCCATCAAATTCCGGTCCATCTACACAAGCAAATTTAACTTTTCCCTCTATTGTTACTCTGCATGCGCCGCACATTCCAGTTCCATCTACCATTAAAGGATTTAGACTTACTGTATTTGGAATATTGTTTTCTCTGCATTTTTTAGATGCAAACTTCATCATTATCATAGGTCCGATTACAATAGCATGATCATAATGCTTTCCTTCTTTTAAAAGGTCGTCTATTACATCTGTAACCATTCCTTTTCTCCCATATGTTCCATCATCTGTACATACATAAAGATTACCTGATACAGATTTCATTTCATCTTCAAATATTAAAGTATCTCTGCTTCTTGTACCAATTACTACATCAGCATCTATACCATTTTCCTTCATCCATTTTACTTGTGGATATACTGGAGCTGTTCCTACTCCCCCAGCTACAAAGAGATATTTTTTCTTTTTCAGCTCTTCTATATCTGTGTGGATAAGCTCGCTTGGCTGTCCAAGAGGACCTACTACATCAGCAAAATATTCTCCCTTTTCAAATTCTCCCATTTTCTTAGTACTCTCTCCAAGCACTTGAAAAACAATAGCTACTGTTCCTTTTTTCCTGTCATAGTCACATATAGTCAAAGGGATACGTTCCCCCTTAGCATCTGTCTTAATGATAAGAAACTGCCCCGGCTGAGCTGATGCTGCCAGATCAGGTGCTTCTACATCCATATAACAGATGATTGGTGTAAGCCATTTCTTTTCTACTATTTTATACATAATTTCACCGCCATTTTATCTATGCAAGAAGAGAGCAATCCAAATGAACTGCTCTCTATCTTAGTTCTTTTCTATTTCAAATTAATAATTTCCCTGCATTAACATAGTGTCTGCAACTTTTTTAAATCCAGCTATATTTGCACCTTTAGCTAAACTTACATTATATTGAACACTCATTTCTTTAGATTTTTTGTAAATATCTTTCATTATGTCATGAAGTTTGCTGTCTACTTCCTCTTCAGACCATTGATATCTCAAACTATTTTGAGACATTTCTAAAGCTGATACTGCAACTCCTCCAGCATTAGCAGCTTTTGCAGCTCCAAATCCAATTCCATGTTTTTCAAATAGTTCAATAGCTTCAGCACTGCATGGCATATTAGCTCCCTCACAAACTATTTTTACTCCATTTTCAACTATTTTTTGAGCATCTTCAAGAAGTATTTCATTTTGAATAGCACATGGAACAACTATATCAACTTTTCTTTCCCAAGGTTTTTTCCCTTCAAAGTATTCAAGGTTAAATTTCTCAGCAAAATCTTTTAAAGATACATCTTTATTTCCTCTTACTTCAAGCATGTAATCTACTTTTTCCCCTTTTATTCCATCAGGATCATATACATATCCTTTAGAACCAGAAATAGTAACTACCTTTGCTCCCAACTCTGCCATTTTCTTAGCAGCTCCCCATGCAACATTTCCATATCCTGATATAGCTACAGTTTTTCCTTCAATAGATTCTCCCATATCTTTTAACATCTCTTGAATGAAATAAGTTACTCCATATCCAGTTGCCTCTGGTCTTATTTTACTTCCACCATAATTTTGATTTTTTCCAGTAAGCACTCCATTTTCATAAGCACCTTTTATTCTTCTGTAATGTCCAAAAAGATATCCTATCTCTCTTCCACTTACACCTATATCCCCTGCTGGAACGTCTTTATCTGGTCCTATATGACGATAAAGTTCTGTCATAAAGCTCTCGCAGAATCTTTTTATCTCTCTGTCAGATTTATCTGTAGAGTTAAAGTCACTTCCTCCTTTTCCTCCACCTATTGGAAGTCCTGTCAATGAATTTTTGAATGTTTGTTCAAAAGCCAAAAACTTCATAGAATCCAATGCTACTGAAGGATGGAATCTAAGCCCCCCTTTATATGGTCCTATAACACCATTGAATTCTACTCTGAATCCTCTATTTACTTGAATATTTCCATTGTCATCTTCCCATGGTACTCTAAATATTATTTGTCTTTCAGGTTCAACTATTCTCTCAAGAATATTTTGTTGAATATATTGAGGATTTTCTGCAATAAATGGAGTTAGACTAGTTAAAACTTCCTCTACTGCCTGTACAAATTCCTTTTCCCCTGGATTTTTTGCTTTTACTTTTTCAATTACTTTTTCTACGTATTCTTTTGCTGACACTCCCATATGTTTCCTCCTCATATTAAAAATATACCATATTATAGTATATATTTGTAAAAAATGAAAATATTTTTTTAAAGCATAGAATTTTTAAAATTCTATGCTTCAAAATTGAATTTATATTTCTAATTCTGCATCACTGATTCTTTCTTTCTGTGGAACATTCCATAATTTTAATACAAATGCTGCTATAAAACTTACTACCAATGTTATAACCATAACTGTCATAAAGGTATTTACTCTTCCAGTACTCAATAGAATTGGTCCTAAAAGCAGAGTATAGTATTCAACAAAGTCTATTGGTGAAGTTACTGCTGCATCTTCTAAAGTCTTTGATTTTCCTTCTGGATCACATATTCTTAGAAGTGTCAGTCCTATTGCATATACTCCTGTACAATATCCATATACGAATATACAACGCTCAAACCAGTATTTGTTGCTTAGACGAGGTCCTATAAAATACATACAAAGTATTAAACTTCCTAAAGCCATAGCTGATAAAACTATAATCGGCATTGCAAACTGCATAACTATCTCTATTTTAATTCCTGCTACTCCGAAGAATACAAGGAAATCAGTTGCACTTCCACTTATTCTTGATATAGAACGCTTATCTACATGTTTTCCAATTCCAGAATATTTCAATAATTGTGTCATAGCTACTGCTATAAGAAAAGCCCATAAGTATGTAGGCATTGTAGAAAGATATATTCTTATATATTTTATAGTTGCATAAGCAAGCCCAGTTGGAATTATTATCATTAAGAAACTCCAAGCTAATGGATCTAAAGCTATTGGACTTACCATTTCTTTACCCATTTCAGGCTCATTATTTTCTGGCATCCAACCAGTTTTAAATTGCTCAGGAAGAGCATCAAATTTATTTACAAAGCTTGTATATTTCTTATTAGTGGCATTTTTTATCATTATTATTCCACCAATAAGCCCTACAAGAACCCCTACTGTAGCAAATGTCATTCCAACGTCTGTAGCTCCTGCCCATCCAGTTGCTTCTGTTACTGCTGATCCAAATGCTGCGTTAGTACCATGTCCTCCTACAAATCCTCCACCAACAAGGATAGTAAATCCTTCTGGAAGTTTCATAATAAATTTATCTATAATATATACTCCCACACCAATTGGAACTATGTATACTAATATTGAGGCAATAGAACGATAAACATATAAAGCAAGTATTCTTTTTAAACTTTCCCCTTTGGATTCTTTTAATTCCCCAAGTCTCTTCTCTTCTTTAACTACAGAGAAACTTCCATAAGCAATCGCTGAGAATACAATAACCATAAATGCTGATGTATAATTTCCCATATGGCTGGAAAAACGAAGAATATTTGCTCCGTATGGTCCTATAGCCAACCCTATAAATCCTGCTATCAAACTTGATGGTATATACAGGTTTTGTAGAAACTTGACTTTACTTCTTAACATATGTCCTAAAAAAATAAGCACTGCTGCTTTCATTAAATCCAAAAACAATACTTCAATACTAAAATCCATAATTACCTCCTATAAATAAATTTCCCCATTTTTCTTTTTTAGAAAAAAATGGATAAAGTGAAATGCTCTGGTCTTAGCTTTTTTCTTACTCTATCCATTCTTCTAAAATACAATCTATGTTTGAGTATCTGACTGTCTATTTTTTGCAAGTTGTAGGTTTTGATGAAGTGCTTGTAGCTTTAGGAGCTATACTGTAAGTTCCTTCTTCTAGTCCTAACATTTCTTCTGGAGTTACCCACTCTCTTCCTTGAATAGCTGATGTTTCTTCATGAGTAAGTACACCCATGTATGAAGTCATACTTCTTCTTAAGTATCCATTAAGTCTGCATGCTTCTTTTACACCATTTTGAACTATTGATTTGAAATGTTCTATAACACTTGCAGCATAAGCTATTGATGTAGTTTTTGAAGCTGCTCCCGGTATATTATCTACTCCATAGTGTACTATTCCATCTACAACAAATGTTGGATTTTCATGAGTAGTATGATGGTAAGTTTCAATAGCTCCACCAACGTCAGCACTTACGTCTACAATTACTGATCCTTTTTTCATCATAGAAAGCATTTCTCTAGTTACTAGATGATCTTTTCTATGTTTAGGCCATTTTACACAGTTTACTATTATATCAAGATTAGGCATTAAAGCTTTTATGTTTGCTGAGTTAGATATCATTGTATTGATTCCTGGATATCTTTCTATTAAATCTCTTAGTATTTTTACATTTATATCCATAACTGTTATGTTAGCTCCCAATCCGTAAGCTAATTGAAGTGCTCCAGTTCCTGCAAGTCCAGCTCCTATAATAAGGATATTAGCTGCTGGTGCTCCCCCTGCTCCACAGATTAATTGTCCAGATCCTCCATTAGTTCTTAATAGATGCTCTGCTCCTTTTAAAAGACCTAATTTACCAGCTATTTCACAGTTAGGTGATCCATATCTATGAGTATCCTCTGCTGTAAAAGCTATAACTTTTGATTTTAGTAAAACATCTACTTCATCTTTTGAAGCTGCTGGGTGAAGACAAGTGAATATTATTTGTCCTTCCCTTAAAAGATCAAATTCACACTCTTCTAACTCTTTTACTTTTGTAACAAAGTCACAAGTTGCATAGATCTCTTTCATATCTTTTGCTATTTTTGCTCCTGCTTTTACATAATCTGCATCCTCAAAACTTGCCCCTTCTCCTGCACCAGTCTCTACATATACTTCTGCTCCCAGAGAAACTAATTCTGCTGCCTCATTAGGTGTCATTATTGTTCTGAACTCTCCATCTTTAATATCTTTTAATAATCCTACTTTCATTTTATCCTCCTTGGTATGTTGCTTTATTTATGCCTTAATATAAAGCAATAACCATGCCAAGAAATAATATTTTTTTTGTGATCTGAAAGTGATAAAATATGTCATTATTACAAAATTTATTTTCTTATTTTTCAACTTTATGTTTCATTTACAAACTAAAAGATATCATTCAGTTCGTCATAAATTGTATATATTGCTCACATTCGGGCAATCCAATGCCAGTTTTTGATTTTTTAATCATATTTGAGCAAAGAAAAGAAAAGCCCAGAAATTTAATTACAAAATTTCCAGGCTGAATAACTTTATATCCATTTTTTTGTATTAATTACCAAAAAATTTCTTAAACAAAGGATCCAGAGAAGGATCATGTACAATATACCCAACAGCTACTTTATTATCTGTCATTTTAACTACTTCATCTGCTTTTTCTTTTCCAAAAGCACCACATAGTTCTATTGCTCCAACTCCCTCTTCCACAAGATATTTTATTTTGTCTTCCATTTCATCAAAATTCTTTATAGTACATATATAAGTAACTTGATTTTCAGTTTCAAATACAGCCTTATGTACCTCTGGAGTATAATGATTTCCCATAAGTATAAATGCAAATTTCTTTTTCAATATCCTCACTCCCTACAATTCATATTGTTTTATTTTTCTTTGTAAAGTTTGTCTTGGTATCTTTAATATTAATGAAGCCTTTGATATATTGTGCATAGACATTTCCAAAACTTTTTCTATTACATTTTTTTCATATTCCTCTACCATTGTTTTCAAATCTTTAACAGGAAGCTCTGTTTTCTGCTTTTTCTTTCCTGTTATCTCTATCCATTTTCTTTCTAAATCTGAAAATTCAAGTTTTTCCTCATCTGGTCTTATAACACTCATACCAAAAGCTACTATATGCTCTATCTCTCTTATATTTCCCGGCCAGTCATATGTCTGGAATGTCTGGCATATTTCACTGGAAATATATCTTACATTCTTTTCAAGAAGTTCATTATATTTAGCTACAAAATAATTTACAAGAACAGAGATGTCATCTTTTCTCTCTCTTAATGGAGGAATAGTTATATTTAAAACACTCAGTCTATAGTAAAGGTCCATCCTTAATTCATTGTCCTCTATAGCTTTCATAGGATCTTTATTCAAAGCTGCAATTATTTTTACATTGATATCTATTACATCCTTTGCTCCTATTCTTCTTATTTTATTCTCCTGTAGGGCTCTCAATAGTTTAGACTGCAAATTCATAGGCATAGAATTGATTTCATCTAAAAAAATAGTTCCTCCATCTGCTGTCTCTAAAAGTCCCGGACTGTCTACTGCCCCTGTAAATGCTCCCTTAGCTGTTCCAAAGAATATACTTTCAAGAAGATTTTCTGGTATAGCTGCACAGTTTTGAGCAATAAAAGGTTTATCCTTTCTTTTGCTTTCATTATGTATAGCCTGAGCAAAAAGCTCTTTTCCAGTTCCTGTCTCTCCATAAATCATTACTGGAAGATATGAATCAGATATTGTTTTTATAAATTCTTTCAATTGCTTCATTTCAAAGTTGTTAGTTATAATATCATCAAGAGTATATCTTGCCCCATTCTTATTTAAAGAAAGATCTTTTAAATTTATTTTTTTTAATTCATCTAAGCTTATTTCAGTATCTTTTTCAAATCTTTTAGGATCAGTTATCTCTTCAGAGGATAAATCAATGGCTCCTACTACCCTGCCTCCTGATTTAATTGGTATTGATAATGAAGAAATTAATATTTCTTTATGATTTCTAGGCTTTAATTTTTGATTTTTAACATATATAGGCATTTCCAATTCCATAGCTCTATACATGCTGCTTTTATTTCCAGAAAGATTTTCATATATTTCATAGAAATTTTTTCCTATTACTTCATAACCTTCACTATTGTTATTAAGTTTACTATTAAATTTAACTGTAAAAAGTATTTCCCCTTTTGTGTCTATAATTGTTATTCCATCGATATAACCTTTTTCCCCAAAAAGATTTTTTATAAGTTCCATGGCTGCTCCTTAATTTTCCCCCAGTTATTTTTATTATACGTCTATTACTATAATAGCATATTTTATAATATTTTTAAAACATTTTAGCGTAATGATAGACATTGATGGAAAATTTTATCTTTTTTTATAAAAAGAATTATCAAACATTAAAAAACTTTATATAGTACCTATAAAACAATTTTTTTATTTTAAAATTAAAAGCCCTTATTTAATTATGCTTGAAATGTATTTATTTACGTTTTTCAAAATTTAGTATATAATATAGTATATTTTTAAAAATGATATAATTTCATTCAAGGAGGAATAAATGAATAAAATAGATAGAAGAAAACTTATAGAGACTGCCCTTGGAAAAAGAGAAGCAACTTTGAAATTGGAAAATGCTAATCTTGTAAATGTATTTTCTGGGGAAATCTATATGGCTAATGTATATCTATACAACGAATATATTGCAGATGTAGTAGAAATTGAAAATGATAAAAATAAAAAAGCTGGGAAAGTAGTGGACTTGAAAGGAAAATATCTTGCTCCTGGGTTTATTGATTCTCATCTTCATATAGAGAGCAGTCATTTGACTCCATACCACTTTGCTGAAGCTGTTATTCCAAAGGGAACTACTACTATAATAGCTGATCCTCATGAAATAGGAAATGCTCTGGGAGAAGAGGGAGTTGACTATATGCTTGAAGCTTCTGAAAATCTTCCTATGAATCAATATTTCCTTATTCCTTCATGTGTACCATCAGTAGTAGGTCTTGAAACTACTGGGGCTGAACTTACAGCTGATATGATAGATAAAATGCTGGATAAAGATAGAATTCTTGGATTGGGAGAGGTAATGGACTATGTTGGTGTCATTAATTCTGATAAAAGAATGGAAGATATAATAGATGCTGCATATCAAAAGGATAAATTCCTTCAAGGACATGCTCCAGAAGTAACTGGGGAAGATCTTTCAGCTTATTTATGTGGTGGTCCTGTATCTTGCCATGAAGTAAGAAATGGAATTCATGCAAAGGAAAAAATAAGAAAAGGAATGATAGTAGATGCTAGAGAAAGCTCTATGTCAAAAAATATTACTTCTATAGTTGAAAATATTAAAGACTTGAAATCACCTAGAAACTTAACTTTATGTACAGATGATAGAGAACCTAAAGATATTCTTGAAAAAGGTCATATAAATGATTGTGTAAGAATTGCTATAAAAGCTGGTCTTGATCCAATAGAAGCAATAAGAGCTGTCACTTTAAATGCTGCTCAAGCTTACCATCTAGAGAAATTAGGTGCTGTTGCTCCTGGATATTTTGCTGACATGGTAGTCTTTGACAACCTTAAAGATATCAATGTAAGCTCTGTATATTATAAAGGTAAGTTGGTTGCAGAAAATGATCAGATGACTGTTGAAATTAAAAAACCTATCATTGAAATAGAAAATAGAAATACTGTAAATATAAAAGATTTCTCAGCAGAAGATTTTAAAATAAAAGTTCCTGTAGAGAATGGAAAAATAGAAATTATTGGTATGGAATATACTGACAGAGTAAGAAGCATCACTAGAAAAAAAGTATTTGAAGTTCCTGTAAAAGACGGATATATCGACCTTAGTGGAACTGAATTAAACTTTGTAGCTATTGCTAACAGATATCACAATGATAATATTGCCCTGGCTGTAGTTGAGAATTTCTATATGGCAAAAGGTGCTGTAGGAACCACTTACTCTCACGACTCTCATAACATTACTATTATATACAACAATCCTCAAGATGCTGTAGCTATCTCTAAAAGAATAGCTGAAATAGGTGGAGGAGTAGTTGTAGCTGAAAATGGAAAAATAGTTGATGAGCTTCCTTTCCCAATAGCTGGAATGCTTTCTCAAAAACCAGCTAAAGATGTAAGCTTGGATATTCAAAGAATGAATGCTCTGCTTAGAACTTATGGTATAGAAACTGACAGCCCTATAACTAGACCTAGCACTTTAGCTCTTATTGTTATTCCAGAGGTAAAAATGAGTGATCTTGGTCTTATAGATGTAGTTAATCAAAAAGTTATCAAACAATTTTAAATAATATTTTTTGACAAGGGGGAAAAACAAAAAAATGAACAGCAAAAATGAAGGTTTCTTGGATAAGTATTTCAAGATAACAGAGAGAGGAAGCAACATCAAAGTTGAGATGGGTGCTGGATTAGCTACTTTTATGACTATGTCATATATTTTGATAGTTCATCCCATGATTATGAAAAGTGCAGGAATGCCTGCCAATGAAGTATTCACAGTTACTGCTATCACATCTTGTGTTTTTACACTGCTTATGGGATTGTATGCCAAGCTTCCTTTTGCACTTGCACCAGCTATGGGAAGTAATGCTTTCCTTGCTATGACATTAGTTGGAAGCGGAGCTGTAACATGGCAGCAAGGTCTTGCTATGAACTTTGTATCTGGAATAATCTTCTTGATTATGTCTATATTTGGTTTTAGAGAAGTTATTGTAAAATTTCTTCCTAAGAGTTTAAAGCTCGGGATAGGAGCAGCAGTTGGAATTTTCCTTATTGAACTTGGATTCAAAAACGGTGGACTTATGAAAGCTGTTAATGGTTCTGTTTCAATAGGAGATTTGAGCAATCCAGCAGCTATGACAGCACTTTTTGGTATTTTTATAACAGCTATACTTGCTGCCAGAAGAGTAAAGTGCGATATGCTTCTTGGAATAGTTTCTGCTACTCTTATAGGTATTCCTTTAGGTGTAACTAAAATTCCTGCCAGCTTTATAGCTATGCCAAGCACTATCAGTGATATTGCTTTTAAACTTGATTTTTCAAATATATTCAGCATAAAAGTTCTTCCTATACTGTTTGTATTCTTTGTTGGAGATTTCTTCTCTACATTGGGAACATTATTGGGAGTATCTGAAAAAGCTGGTCTTTTGGATGAAAATGGAGATCTTCCTGATATTCAGAAACCTTTCCTAGTAGATGCTCTAGGTACAGTAGTTGGAGCTGCTATGGGAACTACTACTATTACTACATTTGTTGAATCTGCTGCTGGTGTTGGGGCTGGAGGTAGAACAGGGCTTACTGCTGTTTCTACAGGAGTATTATTCTTCTTCAGTTTATTCTTGAGTCCACTGGCTCTTATGGTACCTGCTGCTGCAACTGCTCCAGCTCTTATCATAATGGGTATCCTTATGCTTGGTGGAATGAAAAATATTGAGTATGATAATTTTACAGAATCTTTTCCTGTGTTCTTCATGGTTATCTGTACAGCATTTACTAACAGTATTTCTAATGGTGTTGGGGCTGGAATAATTTCTTATGCAGTGGTTAAACTAGGAGCTGGAAAAGGTAAAGATGTAAGTATTGGGTTATATGTACTTGCAGCTATTATGGTGTTCTATTTTATAAAATAAAATATCTTGTTGAAATTATAGAAAATTAAAAAGTTTTAGGAGTTGTTTATTAAAGATTCCTAAAACTTTTTTTGACTCTTTTTTATAAACAAACCATAGTTTAGGAGTAACGAAAATTAGAAAGAAAGTCGTGATTAATAAAGTGAAACAGCTCGTTAAAAATTGCTACTGTCTGAGTGAAACGAGTTTAGCGATTTAGAGCTGGAGAACAATATTAATAGACTTTCTTTCTACTGAAGTTACTCTTAAACTAAAAATAATTAATTTTAATAGCCCATTCTATTTTAAAAAAAACATAAAAAAAAGGGATATTTCTATCCCTAAATTTTAATATTCTTCTTCTAATCTTTTATGATGAGCGATTTTTTCTCTCCCCACCATAGCTGAATAGTCCATTCCACTATTTTCTATAACTTTTAGAACACTCCTTGCTTTTGAAGCAGTAGCAAGATTTAAAGCAGTTCTTTGATGATTATTCTTGATATTAACTTCTCCACCAAATTCTATAAGAAGTTCCATTATCTTTCCTAAATCTTTTATCGCTGCTATATGCATAGGTGTATCTCCATCTTTATTTTTAGCATTAGGATCAGCACCACAATATACTAAAGCATCTATAAAATCATATGCTCCATCTTCAACACAATAATGTAAAATAGTATTTCCATTTTCATCTGTTTCTTCAACACTGTCCATATCTAAATTTTCTTTAAATGCTTCTAAATCATTTTCTTCTAAAAATTGTAAAAGTTCCATTTGTCACCTCTAAAAATATTCTCCTTCTAATTTTTTTAATTACATATTTTTAAAAATCCTCAAAACTCTATCTTATAGCTTCCTGTCTTCAGTAACCACTCTCCTCTAAGTAAAGCGGCGGTTCAATCTCCAATTTGCATTTCTTGCCCTTCCAGGCTTCGATCAGAACAAGGTTTGAATTTTTTTCCTTAGAAAAATAAACAAATCTCACTCTTTTAAGAGAAAACCCACTATCTTCAAGAATTCTTGATATATCTGTGAATCTATAACTCCTATGAACTAAAGAGAAACTTCCCACTGGTTTTAAAAGTCTTTTTGCACTCTGCACCAGTTGAGAAAGATTCAATTTTACCTCATGTCTTGCTATAGATTTGCAGCTAAGGATATTTTGTTTCTTTCCATCCACTTCCATATATGGAGGATTTGAAACTATATAATCAAAAGAATTTCCCATAGAATATTCTTTGACATCACCATGTACTATTTTTATATTTTCTTTAAGGCAGTTAAGTTCAATATTTTTTTCTGCCAGTTCAATATTTTCTTCCTGTATATCTATACCAGTTATATCTTCTCCCTTTTCTTTTGAAGAAAGAAGTATAGGAATGACACCATTCCCAGTTCCTATATCCAATATTTTTCCTTTTTTAGGATAAGCAAAAAAGTCTGATAAAATTACTGCATCTACAGAAAATCTAAAGCCATCCTTTTTCTGAATAAGCTTATATTTCCCAGCCAGCAATGTAATATCTTCATTTGCTAACATTTTTACTCCTTTTCAAGTTCCTTATGTTCAAGTTCTTCACGAGTTTTTTCACTTTTCAGCTTACTTGCCTCTTTTCTGTTGAACTTTACTTCATCGATCTCAAATTTCATAATACCTATATTTTCCACATCAACAAAAAGGAAACCATTCAATGGACTTATACTTATAACTTTTCCATCTCCTTTTTCAGTTCTCACTTGTTGATTTACAGCTGGGTAACTTCTCAACACCTGCTCATACTGACTATATTCATAATTTATACAGCATAGAAGTCTTCCACATACTCCTGATATTTTAGCAGGGTTTATTACAAGCCCCTGATCTCTTGCCATTTTTATAGATACAGAATCAAATTTATTTATAAAAGTTCTGCAACATAGTTCTTTTCCACAAATACCAATTGTTCCAAGTATTCTTGCTTCATCTCTTACACCAATCTGTCTAAGTTCTATTCTAAGTTTAAAAATATTAGCCAGATCTTTTACAAGCTCTCTAAAATCTATTCTTCCTTCAGCAGTAAAATAGAATATAAGCTTAGTTTTATCAAATGTATACTCTGTTCCTACCAGTTTCATAGGAAGTTTATGATGTATTATTCTCTCTTTACACTGAGCATTTGCTTTAGCTGATTCCTCTTTCAATTCATTGTATCTTTTTATTTCCTGCTCATCAGCTTTTTTTATAACAGGCTTTAAAGGAAGGACAAGCTGTTCTTCTTTCATCATCATAGGTTCTCCATAGACAACCCCTATTTCTTTTCCTCTAACTGTATCAACTATTACTTTATCGCCTTTTTTATACTCAATATCATCTACAACTTCAAAGTAATATCTTTTTTTAGTTATCTCAAACATTACTCCAAGTACTTTATATAGCTTTTTTTCTGCTGGAGCAGCTACAGTTTCAGTTGAAACAATTTCCTGCTCTACTCTGTTTTCTTCCATTAATTCCTCCTAATATTCTATCAATCCTTCTTCTAAAAAACTAAAGTAGGAATTTTTTGTAATTATTATATGATCAATCAGCCTTATATCTAAAGTTTTAAGACTGTCATACATATGTTGTGTCAGTTCTATATCCTGCTTAGATGGACTTATGTTCCCAGAGGGATGATTATGAGCAAAAACCACTGATTTAGCTCCATTCCTTATTGTCCTCTCCACTATCTCTCTTGGATAAACTGCACTTTTATCTATTGTACCATAAAAAAGCGTTTCACTTGCTATTAAATTATTTGCTGAATTTAAAAACAACACTTTAAATTCTTCTCTTTTAGAAAACCCTATATCCCCTCTTAAATAAGAGATAAGATCATTTTTACTCTTTATATTTAAAATATCATTATCTTTCAAATTTTCTTTATAACTGTTTTTAGCTATATCTCCCATTAATTTGAGAAATACAGCACTACTTTCTCCTATTCCATCTACCTTTAGCAATTCCTTTATATCTGCACCAAATATTTTTCCTGTTGAACCAAATACTTCTAAAAGATTTTTTGCTATTGGTTTTACATCTTTTCTTGGAATAGAATATGTGAGCAGTATCTCTAATATTTCATATTCATGAAAAGCTTCATATCCACTTTTCATATATTTTTCTTTGAATCTTTTTCTATGCCCCTCTGGAGAATATTTTTCCATACCTCCACCTATAAGAAAAGATCATATACTGCTGTTGGTGTTTTCATTCCATTTATTACTTCTACTGCACAATCAATTATAGGGTAAGCAAGAACTGCTCCTGTTCCCTCTCCCAGTCTCATTCTCATATTGAAAAATGCCTCTTCTCCAAGCTCTTTCAATACTAATTCCATTCCAGGCTCTTCACTCATATGAGTTGCAATTATATAATCTTTTATCTTTGGTTCTATTTTGCAAGCTACTAAAGCTGCTACACTTGATATAAATCCATCTACAAGCATAGGTTTTCTGTATCTAGCTGCTCCTATATACATTCCTACCATACATGCTATATCCAATCCACCTACATGAGCCAGTACATCTATTGGATCCATATTAAATGTATCATATTTTTCACAAGATTCCACTATTATTTTTTTCTTTTTTACAAGACCGCTGTCAGAAAGTCCTCCCCCTCTGCCAACTATTTTGTCTATATCCCCTTTTGTAAAAGAATATAGAACTGCTGAACTTGTAGAAGTATTCCCTATTCCCATTTCTCCATTTGAAAAAATATCATATCCAGCTTCTACTTTTTCCTTTATTAATTCTATTCCTACCATTATTGCTTTTACACATTCTTCCTGTGTCATTGCAGGTTCTTTATAGAAATTATTAGTTCCTTTTTTTACATTTTTTCTGTATAGATTAGGATAATCTCTAGGAATCGAATCTTTTATCCCAATATCTACAAGGTTGAAATCTACCCCTATAGTTCTTGTCAAAAGACCTATTGCTGCTATTCTATTAAGCATAGCCTCAGATACTATACGTGTATATTCCAAAGGACATGAAGAAATTCCTTCCTCTATTACACCATTATCTGCTGATGCTACTATATGACATCTTTTATTTATTTTCTTTACAGGAAACCCACTGATTCCTGCTAGTTTTATAGCTATATCTTCAAGAGTTCCAAGGCTCCCATTAGGCTTCATTTTTCTGTCAAGTTCTTCCTGTGCTGCTTTTACAGCCTCTTTGTCTGCACCTTCTATTTCTCCAATAATTTTTCTTAACTCTTTCATCTCATCACCCTATGTTTAGTCCTTTTAGTATTGGGAACCCATCTGCAAATTCTATTATACAGATACCTCCATTTTCCACACTATATTTCCAGTAACTTTCTAGTTTATCTGAAAAATACCAGCTTAATATACAGTTGATAACACCCCAGTGAGTTACCACTAAATTATTTTTTGTTTTATCCAGACTTTCTATAAAATCTATAGCTCTGCTTTGAAGCTTTTCAAGGCTTTCTCCAGTAACAAAATTAAAAGTTTTCCATTCGTTTTTACTCTTTTCACACTCTACTGGATACTTTTCCTCTATCTCTTTGTAGCTCATTCCTTCAAATATTCCAAAATCTATTTCCTGAAGTCTTTTATCAAATGTTATTGGAAGACTGAGATAATTTACCAGTTCTGCTGTCTCTGCTGCTCTCAGCAGATCACTTGAATAAACTGCATCATATCCATGTTTTTTCAACACATCTCCAGCTTTTTTACACTGCACTCTTCCCATTTCATTCAGACCTGGATCAAGCTTCCCAAAGAATATTCCTTCAACATTCATCTGTGTCTGCCCATGTCTGACAATTATCAGTTTACCCACTTCTATCACCTATACAGCTGCTAATATGTAAATAACAAACATAGCAATTATTTCTGAAAGCTCAACTACTGCCCCTAATGTATCTCCTGTGATTCCACCAATTTTTCTAGTCATCAATTTTGCATAGAAGAATCCAAGAAGCATTATTATTGGAATAACAATTAAAATAGTATAAGTAAGTCCAAATAAGTAAGCTGCCCCTCCTACAAAAGATGCTGTTAATATTGTAGCAATAGCTACTCCTCCAGCATCAGTATGATCTACAAAAGTTTTTCCCATTCCAGTAGATCTAGCATATGGTGCTGATGCACAATTTACTACACTGTTTAATCTTGCTATCACTGGAACTATTAGAAGTAATATTCCCATATTAAGTCCAGCAAATTCTGATATCTCTACAAGAAGAACTACTTTTAACATGAAATATAGTATAAGAACAAGTCCTCCATTAGTACCTAATCTTGAATCTTTCATTATATCAAGCATTTTTTGTTTGCTTCTATAACTGAATATTCCATCAAATGTGTCTGCCAGACCATCAAGATGAAGTCCACCTGTAAGTATTACCTCTATAGTTACAAGCAGTACTGCCATGACCATTGGTGAATATACTACAGTATATAGCAGCCAGGATGCTCCAAAAAGTATAAGACCTATTATCATTCCAATTACTGGAAAAAATTTCATGCTCTTTCCTAACTCATCAGAATCAAATTTTGGATCAACTCCAATAGGAAGTCTAGTCATAAATCTAAAAAGTAACAATATTCCTTTCATTAAATATCCTCCTAAAACTATTTTAATTTCATTTTTATCCCAGAAACTACAAAGTATGCCTCATCAGCTTTTGCTGCTGCTAATTGATTCATTCTTCCGCATATATCTCTAAAATGTCTCCCCAAAGCATAAGCAGGAACTACTCCCATACCTATTTCATTGGAAACTATAACAATATCCTGATCTGATGATTTTATATATTCCAGAAGCTCTTCTACTTCTTTTTTTATGTTGTTTTCTATTGATGTAAGTTCTTCATCAGGCATATGATCCCAGTCATATTCTTTCTCCATTATCATGAGGTTAGTTACCATATTTGTCAGACAGTCCAAAAGTATAACTCCTCCCTGCTTTATGTGAGGTTTTATAAGCCCAACTGTATTTTTGTATCCCTCTACAGTAATCCAGTTCTCCCCTCGCTGTTCTCTATGCTTAGCTACACGAGCTCTCATTTCATCATCAAATATGATTGCAGTTGCCAGATATATTTTGTCTCTATATCCCATGTCAGCTATATACTCCTCTGCATGTCTGCTTTTTCCACTTCGAGATCCCCCAGTGAAGTAAATAATTCTTCCCAATTTGTCATCTCCTCTACTTTATTTCAATGAATTAATTATATCATATTTTTCTAGATTTTACACTTGATTTTCTGCTTATACTCTATGGTAAAGAAAAAAGCCTCTCAGTTATTTTTAGTTGAGAGACTTTGGGTTTTGGTTGATGATTTAGTATTTGGTTTTATTTATTATATTTTTAGTATTTTTATAAGAACTATTTTACTATTCAAAAATACTATCATAATTATAATTTTTATAAAACTCTAAATTTTTTCTAATATATTCTTCATAATTTTCTTTTGTTAATTGGTACTCCTTTTTAGATATCCAATATAATATCTTATCACTGATATTTCCCATATAATGCCCAGGATCTTTATAATTATCTAAATCACATATCATTTCATAATTATTAAAAAACGAGTATAATTCTACATTAGGATATTTTAAAATTTTTTCTATCATATATTTTTCTGCCATAATTTGTTTTTCTATTTTTCCTTCTTGCTTTAATTGATCCCAATATACAATACTATATGGAGTTATAAAATAAATAAACGTAGTATTGGGATATTTTTTTATTAATGAAATAACATTTTTTTCTATATTTTTATCAATTATTTCTATATCTTTTTTCTCTAATTTCTCTTCTTTAATGTTTTCTTTTTTATTTCTTTTATACATTTTTTTTTCCAGATTGATATTCATTATTCCAATTTGAATATTCATCAAAAGTTGTTGTATTTTTTCTAAATAAAGTATAAACAACTACTCTACCTATTTCTTTAATTATAACTTCTTTATTAAATAAATATTTATAATCATTTAAAATATTATCATCATAAAGATAAGTTGGAAAATCATTATATCTCATATATTCACTATTTTGTATTATTGCTCCATAATCTAATCCCCTTAAAATATATCTAATGTCTTTTTTTCTCTTTAAAGTTCTTTCTAAATTATCATTTATCTCTTTATAACTTCCTCCTGAAAAAGGAACTTTTATAGAATTAGAATTAAATAGTTTATCAAATAAACTACTTTTAAAATTTTCAGTCATTGAAGTCCCAGTAATAATAGAATCATATTCAAAATGTCTTTCTATTCCATCATTTATATATCTCTTTGATTTCCAAGACGATAAGACAAAAATTTTAGTGGTTTATGATAATGAAAATAAGGATCAATTATTACAACTGTTCCTCCTATTATTATTAAAAATAATGCAATTAAGAAAATTAGTATTTTAAAATATTTTTTTTCTTTCATTTTTTCCTCTTTATCCAAATATTTTTTAAAAATTAAAATATAAAAAATTACTTATTCCATTAAAATAGCATATTGAAATACTGAATAGGAATGCTACTACGAAACAATTTTTTATATTTATTTTTAGACTGTTAACTATATTAAAAGTATTATTTAGTAAAAATGTTATTATAACTGCAAATAATAAACTAGTAATGTCTATTTCATTTACTGTAAATCTATCTTTTATTTCCTGGTACATTCCCATCAAATTATTTTTTTGTTCTATTTCCAAAACTATAGTTATTAAACTTTTATAACTAAACATTTCTTTTAATACTTTTAATGCTGTATTTAATGTTTCTGCTCTAAAAAATACCCAAAATATATTTACTAAGTTTATTGTTATAAACCATCCTAATAGTTTATTCATCTTTCTTTCACTATTTTTCCATACTCTATGTATTAAAATACATATTCCATGTAAAACTCCCCAAATGACAAAGTTCCATCCTGCTCCATGCCATATTCCACTTACCATGAATACTATAAATAGATTTCTTAAGGTTTTTCTTTCCCCTAATCTATTTCCTCCTAGTGGAATATATAAGTAATTTGTCATAAATCTTCCCAATGTCATATGCCATCTTTTCCAGAATTCCTGTATATTTGTTGACTTATATGGTGAATTGAAATTTAATGGTAATACTATGTTAAACATAAGCGCTATCCCCATTGCCATATCACAATACCCACTAAAATCAAAATATAATTGTAATGTATATGATATTGAAGTCATCCATGCTTCTATAATATTTAATGTTTCTATCTTATCAAATCCTGCATTTGCAAAATTTGCTATTGTATCTGCTATTATTACTTTCTTA
>ENA-ORNI01000236-ORNI01000236.1-human-gut-metagenome-genome-assembly--contig:-NODE-236-length-57653-cov-13.4559_pt1 | contig 57653 bp, 42 predicted proteins | sample MGYA00242118_ERZ509028 | MGnify/ENA primary metagenome ERZ509028 (study PRJEB26280, sample SAMEA2338755) | human gut metagenome | biome: human gut; feature: human-associated habitat; material: faeces...
TCAGATTTTTTATATCCAGCATCTCTGCTTTTTTTATTGTGTACCCATTTTAATAATTCCACTTTAAAATCCTCCTCAATATATTATTTTATTTTTAATTATATAATAAGCAATTTTTATGCCAGAGCAAATATTTTTTTTATAGTATTTATTTTTAAAGAAAAAGTGGTTTTTTATATGAAAATTTAATTATTTAAAAAAATCCTATCATTATGATAATTTCAATATCATAATGATAGGGAATATAGTTACACTTCATTTAATTTATATTTGTCTATTTTTCTATAGAGAGTTGCAATTCCTATACCAAGTCTATCAGCAGCTTTGTTTTTACAGTTTGAATCATCCTTATACAAGTCTAAAGCTTTTTTTATCATAACTTTTTCCATTTCTTCAATGGTACATATATCATCACTGTCATTGAGAGAAATAACTTTACTGCTTTTTACATTTTCTTTATTCTTTAAGATATTGTCATAAAGCATAGTTTTAGTTATTCTTCCAGAATCATCAGCCATATTTACCATAAATTCTATAATGTTTTCAAGTTCTCTGACATTTCCAGGCCATGAATAATTTTTTAATATCTCTTTTACATCATCATCTATTGTATGAACATATTTATTGAAAATGTTGTTGTATTTTTCTATAAGCTTATCAATGATAAGGAAAAGGTCGTGGTCTCTTTCGCAAAGAGGGGGGATTTCAATAGGAATTACATTTAATCTATAATATAGATCCTCTCTGAATTTATTTTCCTCTACCATTTTTTTTAAATCCATATTAGTAGCAGCTATTACTCTGAGATCTAGATTAATAAGCTTGTTTGATCCTATTCTTACCAAAGTTCTTTCCTGTAATACTCTTAGAAGCTTTACCTGTAAAGAGTATGGCATTTCCCCTATCTCATCCAGAAGTATATCTCCAGTATTGGCAAGTTCAAATTTTCCTACTCTACCTTCTGAACTGGCACCACTAAATGCACCTTTTACATAACCAAAGAGCTCACTTTCTAAAAGAGAGTCAGGAATAGCACCGCAGTTGATTGCTATAAAAGGTCTGTTTCTTCTTTCACCGCTGTCATGAATGGCTCTGGCTACTAATTCTTTTCCAGTTCCGCTTTTTCCAGTGATAAGGACAGTAGATTTAGTATCTGCCACTTTTCTTATTTTATTTTTCAAACTTTGCATTACTTCAGATTCCCCAATTATAGCATCTAAAGCTGATGATTCATTATTTCCCTTTGTACTTTTGGGAATATCAGTATTTACATTATCAAAGATAAATATAGTATAGGCTTTTTCATTTATTGAAGATATCGGAATTGAAACACCAACCATATTGAAATATTTATCATCAATTGTCATTTCAAATATATCTTTTCCAAGAATAGTAAGTTTCTTAGAAACAATATTTACCTGCTTTGAAGTATAGTCTGCTCCTAGCTTCATGGTTTTCATTGCAGGCTTATTTGCATTGACGATGTAATTATTAGCATCTAAAGAAAGGACACATTTATCCATATTATTTAATATTTGTTTGAAAACATCATTCACTTCTTGAGTTTTTATTTCATTTTGATATTCATATACTTTTCCAGATATAAAGTCACCTATTTGTTCAAGAAACTTAAGATAAGAGTCAAGGTTGCTCAGAACTTTATTTTTTTGTAAATCTGTAGTACATATAAGTCCAATTACTCCAATTACTTCATCTTTATATAATATAGGAGAAGAGAGCTCCAGCTTTTCTTTACATTCTTTTTTATAATTACATTTTTTACAAAGTTCATGTTTTCTAGGTTCTGTAATTAAAAGACTTTTTTTAGTATTAATTACTTCTTTATATACAACACCACTTACTATTTCATTGTTTTTATCTTGAAATAAACCAGTTCCAGCTATTCTTACAAGATCAGCATCAACTATTTCTACTTCTGCTTCAATTACATTAGATATTATATTAGCATATTTTTTTACATGATTTTCTATATTTTTTAGTTTAGACATCTGTGACCTCCATAAAAGAGCAGTCAAAAATTATGACCGCTTTTAACCATTATATCATATATTTTATAAAAAGAAAGGAAGAGTTTATCATAATGATATTTATTTTTTATCATTATGATAATGAGAAGAGATTTAGTGAATGATTTTTTTAAAATTTAAATGGTTTTTATATTAATAATGAAAAATTAGGTGACTGTGGAAGAATTTGTATATTTTTATTGTATTGGCATACATATTGCTTTTAAATTTAACAAGCAAATAAGATAGGAGGGAATATTTTGATATTAATCAATGGAAGAATAATAACTCAAGATATTGAAAGACCATACATAGAAAATGGAAGTATAGTCATAAAGGGAGAAAAAATAGTAGATTTAGGTAATACTGAAGATATGATAAAAAAATATCCCCATGAAGAAATTGAAGATGTCAAAGGAAAAGTAGTAATGCCTGGGCTGATAAATACTCATCATCATATTTATAGCGCCTTTGCCAGAGGGATGAAATCTAATGGAAAACCTTCAAAAGATTTTATTGAAATACTTGAAAATCTTTGGTGGAAGCTGGACAAAAAATTAAACTTGGAAGATGTGGAATACAGTGCTTTGACAACATATACAGATTGTATAAAAAATGGAGTAACAACAGTATTTGACCACCATGCAAGTCCTTATGCCATAACAGGAAGTCTGGAAACTATAGCAGAAGCAGCAAATAAATTAGGAATAAGAACATGCCTTTGTTATGAAGTTTCTGATAGAGATGGAATGGAAATAATGGAAGAAGGAATAAAAGAAAATATAAACTTTATAAAAAAATATAACACTGATTCTCAAAATATGATAAAGGGAATGTTTGGACTTCATGCTTCTTTTACTCTGTCAGATGCAAGTCTGAGAAGATGTGATGAAGAGATGAAAGGACTTAATGCTGGATATCATGTACATACAGCTGAAGGAAAAGCTGACTTAGAAGATTCATTGAAAAAATATAATAAAAGAGTAGTTGAAAGATTGAGAGATTTTAATATTCTTGGAGATAAAACTATAGCTGTTCACTGTATCCATATAAATGAAGAGGAGATGAACATCCTTAGAGATACAAAAACAAATGTAGTACATAATGCTGAATCTAATATGGGAAATGCAGTAGGATGTTCTCCATTTTTGGAAATGTTTGCTAAAGGAATAAATATAGGAATAGGAACAGATGGATATACAAGTGATATGTTTGAGTCTATGAAAGTAGCTAATATTTTGCACAAACATGAAAAGAAAGATCCTTCAGCAGCATGGGGAGAAGTACCAACAGCTCTATTTGAAAATAATAGAAAAATAGCTGAAAAATATTTTAAGGGAGATATAGGAGTAATCAAAGCAGGAGCATTAGCTGATGTAATAGTAGTAGATTATGATCCTCTTACTCCAATGGATGGAAATAACACTAATGGTCACATACTTTTTGGAATGATGGGAAGAAGTGTAGTGACAACTATAATAAATGGAAAAATAGTAATGAAAGACAGAAAACTCCTTACAGGAGATGAAAAAGGAATATTTGGACACTCAAGGGAAACAGCACAAAAATTGTGGAATAGAATGTAATACAAATTATGGGTTGGGGGTATTTTAATGATGGATATCAAAGCAGCAAATGTAGGACAAATCAGCTCAATAGATACAATGCTGAGCCCGAAAGAACTTTTTCTTTTTGGAATGCAGCATATAGCAGCAATGTGTGCAGGAGCTATGGCAGTTCCTATCATTCTTGGAAATTCTTTGGGAATGACATATGATCAAATAAGTATATTAGTAGCTGCCTCTTTTATGATGGCAGGATTGGGAACTATTATACAAACTTTAGGTATTGGAAAAAAAATAGGTTCAAGACTTCCAATGGTGGAAGGAGTAAGTTTTGCAGGAGTAGCAGCTCTATCTGCTGTAGGAGTGGCATATAGAGATGCAGATCCAGTAATGGGAATACAAGTGATGATGGGAGCAACTATTATTTCAGGAGTATTTTGTATAGTGGTAGCACCAGTGTTTGGAAAATTACTGAAATTTTTTCCACCTCTTGTATCAGGAGTAGTAGTTACATGTATGGGATTATCCCTTATACCAGTAGCTATTAGATGGATAGGAGGAGGAAATCCTTCAGCAGAAAATTTTGGTAATTTTAAAAGTATACTTTTAGCTGGAATAACTTTGATAATAATAGTGGGAATTCAGAAAATATCAAAGGGATTTCTTGGGAATATAGCTATTTTATTAGGAATAATAGCAGGAACATTAATAGCTATACCTATGGGAATGGTAGAATTTTCAAATGTTTCTGAAGCAGGAATTTTTAACCTTAATACACCATTGTATTTTGGAATGCCAAAGTTTGATATAACAGCAGTACTGTCGCTATTTTTGGTACAGTTAGTAATTATGACAGATGCAACTGGGAATCAACTGAATCTCAGTAATATCTGTAAGGCTGATGAAAAAGATGAAGGAAGGCTGGTAGCAGGATTGAGAGCCCATGGACTTTCTTCAGTATTAGGTGGGCTATTTAATACATTTCCACACTCACTTTTTGGGCAGAATGTAGGAATAGCTGCAATAACAGGAGTATCAAGCCGTTTTGTAGGAACCGCAGCAGGAGTAATGCTTCTGGCAGTGAGTTTTTTTCCTAAGCTCATAAATATACTTACATCTATTCCAGAACCAGTATTAGGCGGAGCAGGAATAATAATGTTTGGTATAGTTGCAGCCAATGGAATAAAAAGACTTGGAGAAGTAAACTACAATGGAAATAAAAATCTTATGATAGTTGCTACAAGTATAGGAATAGCCCTTATACCAATAGCAGTACCAGAGTTTTTTAAACATTTTCCAAGCTGGGGAAAAATACTTTTTCAAAGTCCAGTAACTTTAGGATGCCTTTCAGTGCTTATACTGAATATAATCTTCAATGAATTAGGAAAGAGCAAGAAGTAAGCAGCAATCAAGAAAAGTAAGAAATGAGAAGTAGGAGAAAAGAAAAAATAAAATAAAAATTAGAGAAGTAAAAATTGAAGAAAATAAAAAATAGAAATTAAAATATAAAAATTAAAATGTAATTTTAGGAGGAAAAATGGCAGATATAAGAGTTAAAATAGCAGGTTTAGAATATGAGAATCCAGTGATAGTGGCAGCAGGACCACCTTCAAAGGATGCAGAAGCATGCAGAGCATGTGTAGAAAATGGAGCAGCAGGAGTAGTTGCAAAAACTGTATCAGCAGTTCCAGCAAATGTACCAAAACCATGTATGCACGACTTTAAAGGAAAATTATTTCTTAATACAGAATTATGGTCTGAACTTTCAGTGGAACACTGGGTGGCAGAGGAATATGAAAAATGTAAAGTAAATAATGAACCATTAATAATAGGAATGGGATATGTAGAATCTGATATTAGAGCCCTTATACCTATGCTGGATAAATATGCAGATGCTTATGAGATTTCAAGCCACTATGTAGGAAGAGATCTTACTCCTATGCTGAATACATTGAGAGCAGCAAAGGAACTTACTAAAAAGCCGGTATTTATGAAAGTGTCTCCAGGAGTTGAGAATTTAGGAGAAGTAGGAAGAATTTTAGAAGAAAATGGAGCAGATGGGTTAGTAGCTATCAACTCAGTAGGTCCTTGTCTTTCAATAGATATAGAAACTGGAAAACCATTTATGGGAAGTGCAACAGGATATGGTTGGATGTCAGGAGCAGCTATAAAACCAATAGCATTGAGAGTTGTATATGAACTTGCAAAAGCAGTAAAAATCCCAGTATTTGGTGTAGGTGGAGTTACTTGCGGAGCAGATGTTATAGAAATGGTAATGGCAGGAGCAGCAGCAGTTCAAGTATGTACTCAGGGAATAATCGAAGGGCCTAAAGCTTTTGGAAGAATAGCAAAAGAGACAAATGAGTGGCTGGATAAACATGGGTATAATTCGTTAGATGAAATAAGAGGAATAACAATAAAATATTTAGCTGAAAGAGAAAAAGCTAACTATATTACAAACCCTCCAGTTGTATCAGAAGATAAATGTATAGGATGTGGAATCTGTAAAACTGTATGTGGATATAAAGCAATAGAAATAGTTGAGAAAAAAGCTGTTATTAATAAGGATAAATGTTTTGGATGCGGAGTATGCGTTTCTAAATGTCCTACAAAAGCTATGGATATAGCTAGATAAAAATAATGGAGGGAAATATGGGAGAGGTATACACTTTTATAGTAAATGGGCAGAAAATAGAAACTTCCCAAGATAAAAATTTATTAGATTTCCTTAGGGACGATTTGGGACTTATTTCAGTAAAAAATGGTTGTAAAGAAGGTGCCTGTGGTACTTGTACAGTACTCATAGATGGGAAGGCAATGAAATCTTGTATATTTACTACTAAGAAAATAGCTGGTAAAGAGATAGGAACTATAGAAGGATTTTCAGAAAGAGACAAAGAAGTCTTTGCCTATGCTTTTACTGAGTGTGGAGCAGTACAATGTGGATTCTGTATTCCAGGAATGGTTATAGCAGCAAAAAGTCTTTTTATGAAGACTCTTGCTCCTACTAGAGAGGAAGTAAAAAAGGCTCTGGTTGGAAATATTTGCAGATGTACAGGATATGTAAAGATAGAGGAAGCAATACTTCTGGCAGCAGAATTATTCAGGGAAAATAAAGAAGTTCCAAAAACTCAATGTGCAGGATTGGTGGGAACACATGTACCAAGAGTAGATGGAGCTATAAAAACATTAGGAACAGCAAAATATGCTGAAGACTATAAAGAAGATGGAATGTACTATGGAAGTGCAGTGAGAACAAAATATCCTAGAGCAAAAGTACTGTCTATTGATTACAGTGAGGCTTTGAAACTGGATGGAGTTCTAGGTGTACTTACAGCAGCAGATGTTCCGGGAAAAAATAATATAGGACATTTGGAATTTATCTCTGACTGGGATGCCCTCATACCAGTTGGAGGTATAACAAGATATATTGGTGATGCAGTAGCATTAGTAGCTGCTAAAGATAAGAAAACACTTGAAGAAGCTAAAAAGCTTGTAAAAGTAGAATATGAAGAACTTGAGGGATTATTCACAATGGAAGATGCCATGGCTGACGGAGCTCCTCTTATCCATTCTAAACCTAATAATGTTTTGGTAAGAGAGGTATTGAAAAGAGGGGATTATGAAGGGGCTCTGTTAAATTCAAAATATAGTGTGACAAATGTATATGAAACACCTGCAACAGAACATGCTTATCTGGAGCCTGAATCAGCTCTTGCTATGCCTGATGGAAATGGAGGTATAGAAATACATACTTCCAGTCAGTCTATATATGATGAACAAAGAGAAATAGCAAGACTTCTTGGATTGGAAAAAGATCAGGTAAGAGTAAAATCAGCATATGTAGGGGGAGGATTTGGTGGAAAAGAGGATATGTCTGTGCAGCACCATGCAGCTCTTCTGGCATATGTTTTGAAAAAACCTGTTCAGGTAACTTTGAGTAGACAGGAAAGTATAAATATAAGCACTAAAAGACATCCTATGAAAATAGAAATGACTACATGTTGTGATGAAAATGGAATACTTACAGGAATGAAATGTAAAATATATGCTGATACAGGAGCTTATGCTTCATTGGGAGGCCCTGTACTGCAAAGAGCTTGTACTCATGCAGCTGGACCATATAATTATCAGAATATTGATATTGAAGGAATAGCTGTCTATACAAATAATCCTGTAGGAGGAGCATTCAGAGGATTTGGAGTTACACAATCAGCTTTTGCCATAGAGGCAAATATAAATCAGCTGGCAGAACTTACAGGACTTTCTCCATGGGAAATAAGATATAGAAATGCTATCAGACCGGGGCAGGTACTTCCTAATGGACAGATAGCTGATGAAGGAACGGCTCTGGTGGAAACACTTGAAGCTGTAAAGGATGAATACTTTAATAATAAAATAGTAGGAATTGCATGTGCAATGAAAAATGCAGGAGTGGGAGTAGGACTTCCAGATATAGGGAAATGCCGACTTACTGTAGAAGATGGAAAAGTAAGGATAAGAACATCAGCAGCTTGTATAGGACAGGGAATGGCAACAGTTTGTTTACAAATGCTGTGTGAAACTACTGGACTAACAGCAGATAAAGTAATAGTTGATTCTCCAGATACAGGAATAACTCCTAACAGTGGTACTACAACTGCTTCGAGGCAGACAGTATTCACAGGGGAGGCAACAAGGGTAGCTTCTCTGGAACTAAAGAAACAACTTGAAACAAAAACACTGGAAGAGCTGGAAGGTTGGGATTATGAAGGACAGTATTCAGGAATTACAGACAAACTGGGATCGGATAAGCCTAATCCTGTAAGTCATGTGGCTTATGGATATGCTACTCAGATAGTAATATTGGATGAAAATGGAAAAGTTAAGAAAGTAACTGCTGCTCATGATGTAGGTCGTGCTATCAATCCAAAAGCTTTAGAAGGACAGATAGAAGGCGGAGTAGTTATGGGACTGGGATATGGACTTACTGAAATTATGCCTATTGAAAAAGGAGTGCCAAAAGTAAAATTTGGAACTCTTGGACTATTCAGAGCTACAAATACTCCAGAAATTGAAGCTGTAATAGTAGAAAAAAACAAAGAAGAACTAGCTTATGGAGCAAAGGGAGTAGGAGAAATAGTTGTTATTCCTACAGCCCCAGCTATTCAAAATGCTTATTTTAAATATGATGGGGAGTTTAGAACTTCTCTTCCTCTACAAAAAACAGCATATAGAAAATAAAAATAAAATTAACAAAATCCTCAGCATAAGATTGCTGAGGATTTTGTATTTGAGGACTATTTGAAGTGTTCGCATTTATATACAAATGCGAACACTTATATTTTATATATACCAAAAATTTCTTTAACTCATAATTTAATAACTTATACTTATATGATAGATGATATATTATTTTCTCAAAAAAGTCAATATCTTATATTTTAATAATAATCTTTAAAATTAATAAATTAACTACTGTTCGCATTTGTATATAAATACGAACAGTAAAAAGTACTACTTAGTATATAAAAATATGCAAAACATATCTTTGCATCGAAAAATATTCATTTAAATTATATAAGGAGGGGGGAAGATGATAGAAAAGATTATGAAGGCTGTAAAAAGTGGGAACAAGAAGAGGGGAAGAAATATAACAGTAGGGGCAGTAGTAGGAATGCTGTTATCATGTACAGCTGTAATGGGAGCAAACGAATATCTTTGGATAAAAAGTGATGGGGGAATAAAATTCAGTACAGATAATAGTACACCAGTAAGTACAGGAAATCCATATAAGGAAAATACTTGGGATGGAACTGATTATGTAAATAATATAACACTTAATTCTGCCAGTACTGACTATGGACTTAAATTGAGTGGTGATTTATCTGGAATAAATTTTACAAATAATGGGTTAATAGCAGTAACAGGAAATAATCTAACTTGTGGAATTTCTAATGAAGGAACTATAGGAGATATAACAAATACTGGGTTAATAACAGGAACAAGTGCAGGAAATAGTTATGGCAATAATGGTAATGGAATTTATAATAAGGGAACTATGGGAATCGTAATGAACACTGGTTTGATAGCAGGAATAGGAAAATTGAATGGCAGAGGAATTTATATAGGTGGTAGCTCTATTATTACTGCATCTGTATGTAATGAGGGGGTAATAATAGCCCAAGGAAAAGCTTATACTTATGGAATTGCTAATGATAAAATTCTAACAGAAGGCATAATAAATAATGGACTAATATCTCTTACAAATACAGAGGAATTAAATGCAGCTGGTAGTAATAGTTATGGAATTAGTACTCTTGATTCTGGAACAACAAAAACTATAAAAAACAATGGCTTAATAATAGGAAGAAGCATAAATGGTGAAAATAATTGTGGAATTCACAATCAGGGTGATGGAGTAAGAGTTTCAAACATTGGTTCTGTAGTAAATATAGCTACAGGAACAGGTAATGTTTATGGCGTTAGTAACTCAAATGGCCATTACAGTCATATAGCCTCTATAGTAAATAGTGGTTTAATAACAGGAACAAGTACAGGAAGTGGGACTGCTTATGGAATTCTTAATAAGCAACATGAAAGTAATGGTGGTAAAATAGGAGATATAGCAAATACTGGAGTTATTTATGGAAAAACTAATACTGTAAAGAATGAAACTGGTGGGAAAATAAATTCTTTAAGGAACTATGGAATATTGGCAACCAAAGGGAATTCGATTATAGATGATGCTGGAACTATAACAAATGCACCACTTAATTATGGGTTATATATTGAAGATTCGACAGGAATTGTAATTGTTGACCCTATCTCTGCTCCAACAGATATAATTGTAGGTTATGATGATAGTGGAAATACAATAAGAAGAAATATGACAATAAAGAATGCTACTATTCAAGGGGGATCAGGTATAGGAACATCAACAGATAGTTTTGTATTTTCTGCTACTCCTAATGAATTTGATAATTCTATACTAAATGGAAAGAATGATACATTAAAGGTTTCAGGAACAGACAGAGAGGTAAAAGGAGCAATAATAAATGCCTATGGAACAGCAGTTGCTTTTGATGGAACTGATAGTCAGCTTACTTTATCAGGAACAATAGTAAATGGTGGAGCAGATGGAAAAACTGCTGTATCAGGAAGTGGTAATGGAGATACATTAATACTTCAAGCAGGAGAGATTACTTATGTAGGTAGTGGAAGTCCAGTATCTCAAAATACAGTAATCAATGGAAATATAGATATGCTGAATGGAAATAATAAGATAACTCTAAAAAAAGGTTCAGCAGTTAATGGAATTATAACAACAGGAACTGGAGCAGATACCATAGCAATAGAAAATGGAGCAGTAGCTAATGGAGAAGTAATTATGGGAGCTGGAGAAGATAACCTTTCTTTAAAATCTGGAGCAATAGTTAATGAAAAGATAAATATGGGAGATGATAATGATACTCTTACAATAGAAAAAGGAAGTATGGTTAATGGAACTCTTGATGGAGGAACAGGAAATGATACTCTTAATTTTAATCCAGAGACAACAAGAGCTTTGGGGAATAGCGAAATAAATATTCAGCATAATATATCAGATTTTGAAAATATGAATATAAATACAAATGTAACTCTATTTGAAAAGACTATTGCAGATGATGGAACAATAGGAGATCTAGCAATAACAGGAGCAGAAAATATAACAATAGGAGCAAATGGAATACTTACTTTAAGGTTGGATATAACTAATATAGATAATATAAGTGGAACAGATAAAATAAAAGGTCATGCGCTTTATGGAAATAATGGAACAATAACTTCAACTGGTGGAAAGCTTCTTTTAGCATTAAATGGAGCAGGAAATGAAAGTGTGATAAGTTTTGGAGATACTACTTTAGATGGAAGTCTAGTAACAGCTCATGAAACAAAGGTTGAGGGAGAGATAAATTTTGCTACAACATCTCTGCTTCATAAGGTAAAGAGAGTAGAAGGAACAACTAATGAGATAATAATTACATCTAAAGCTGATTTAGTTGTAAAAGATAACATAGCCTATGAAAAATTGAATGAAATATATCACAGCATTCTTTCAGTAGATGAATTAGGAAATTTCAATGTAGATGATGATGAGAAATTATCAACATTCCTGTCTTATTTAAATGACATCTATGCAGGAAATCCATACTCATATTCAAGTGAACTATCAAGAAAGTCAGCAGGAATGTTTAGAGATATAGTTACTGATAATCAATTTAAAGCCAACACTGGAAAATGGATGATCTATGGAGGACTAACTCATGTAGATGGTGGAACTAAAGATACATACTATGGAAAAGGATATTACACATATGACATAGGAAGCAGCGACATGGATGCTGATACAAAAGTCACTGGAGCATATATGCTTGGAGAATATGGAATATCAGATTCACTAACTTCAGGAGTAGTAATTGGAGGAAACAAATTAAAATCTGACTTGTCTAATGGCTCAAAAGTAGATGGAAGTGTGCTATATCTTGGAGCATATGCTAAGAAGTATGTAGGGAATCTAAAAGTAACAGCAGGAGCAGGATTCCAGTATGGAGATTATGACGCTGACAGACTGGCAGTAAATAAAGTAGCAAGTGATACAGAAATGTCAGTAATGAAATATTCAGATAACTACAATGATATAACTTATGATATTTACTTAAATGGAAGATACTCTCATAATATTGGAGATAATTTATTCCTAGAGCCTTATGCAACTCTATCATACACATATGTAGACCAAGATGGAGCTGATGAAGGAAATAAAACTCTAGCAATAGAAACTGATTCTAAATCATTTGATTACACAGTAGGAAAAGTAGGAGTAGACTTGAAAAAAGTTATTCCTCATGAAAAAGGAAAAAGTACACTTTCAGCAGGGATAAACTACACTAAAATACTAGATGGAGCAGATGAAGAGCATATCACAGGAAGATTTAAAGGTGGAAGCGACTTTGATATCTTAGTGGCTCACAAAAATGAACACAGCATAGGATTGAATGCAAAATATGCGCTGGAATTAGAAAATGGAGTACTGTTTGATGTAAAGGGAACTTATTCAGTAGAAAGAGACTCACACAATGGTTCTGGTAAAAACAGAACTAAAGGTGAATGGATAGTAGGAGCAGGAGTAGGATACAAGTTTTAGCATAAATATAGACCTTACTTTTTATATATAAGGTAGTCATCAGAGAGAACTATCTGTCACAACCAGATAGTTCTTTTTTGTATAATATTATTGAAAAAAATATGAATTTTAAAATAAAAACACCCTCCAGCTTAGTTGCCTAAGATTTAGGGTGTAGTATATTTTTGTTTTGAAATATTACTGATTGGATGAGATTATTTTTTTTATAGTACTGTTTCCTTTTTCAGTTAAATAAGTTCCACTTCTTCCCTTATTTACTTTTACATATTTTTCTTTCTGAAATTTTTTTAATATTTCACGAACTTCATGCTCAGTGATAAGGCAGCCTATTTCCTCACATGCTTTTATAATTCCTTTTCTTCCAAATCCTTTTCCATATGAGTAACGATTTTCTAAGACTTGTAAAACAGCCAATTCTTGTGGAAGAAGTTTTAAATTGGAACTGCTGTTTCCTGATTTTTTAACATTTACTTTTATATGGTTTTGAATTAAGCTGTTTTGAAATGCTTCTGGTAAGTGAGAATAATCTATCTTAGAAATATTTAAACAAGAAAAATATTCAATTAGATTTCGCAGTTCTCTTACATTTCCCTGCCATGGATAACTTAAAAATATAGATTTAACTGTATCAGTTAATTCAAAACTTGTGTTTAATTCATTTTGAAAATATTTAATAAGTGAAAAAATATCCTCTTTTCTTTCTTTCAATGATGGAATACGAATAGGTATTACATTTAAACGATAATATAAATCTTTTCTAAATTTTGATTGCATAATTTTTTCAACAATATTTTCATTGGTAGATGATATTATTCTTACATCTATACCAATTGGTTCTGTAGCTCCTATTTTAACTATCTCCTTTTCCTGTAAAACTCTCAATAATTTTACCTGCATCATTGGGCTCATTGATTCAATTTCATCTAAGAATAATGTTCCACCATTTGCAAATTCAAAAAGTCCGATTTTTCCACCCTTTTTTGCCCCTGTAAAAGAACCTTCAGTATATCCAAAAAGTTCACTTTCTAAAAGAGTTTCAGGAAGAGCAGCACAATTTATTGCAACAAAAGCTGCATTTTTTCTGGGAGAAGCATTGTGGATAGCCTGAGCAAACATTTCTTTTCCTACACCACTATCTCCTTCGAGAATTATAGAGCCATTATTAGCAGCCATTCGTATGGCTATTTCTTTTATTGATTGAATAGCAGCACTTGTTCCAATAATGTCATCAAATGTAAATCTGGCATAAGATTTTTTCTTGATTTTCTGAATCCGTAAAGCATTTTGCTTTTTTTCAGAAAGATCAAATTTTTCTAATAAAACAAAATTACCAAGAATCTGATTTTTTAAAAACAAGGGCATTATAGATACGCTGATTTCATTATTTTCTATTTTGATAAGCTTTGAATTTTCATCAATGAATGTAGGTAAAGGGTCAGTTGTAAGCCATGGAAAAATTTCTTTTATTGACTTTCCAATAACACCAGAATTTAATTGTAAAAAATTTTTGGCAGTTTCATTTATCATGGAGATATTATTTTTTTCATCCATGACGATTACTCCTGAATCTAAGGAGTTAAGTATGGCCTCCAGTTTTAATTCAGTAGTAAGATTATTGTATGAAATCTTTTGAAGTGAGTAATCTTTTACAGCCAGAGAATTGGCATAATTTTCAAATTCTTTTCCCTTTAATACAAAGTTAAGGTCTAGTTTTAGAGCTATCTCATAAATGGTATTGATTGATAATTTTCTACACCCTAAATCTACACAATTAGTTATTTTAGGTGGAATAAGTTCTTTTTCACCAGTTGCAAAAGCAAGATCAACTGAAGGAACTTTTTTCATTTTAGGATAGTAGAGAAAAAATTCAATATTAGATATTCCTAGATGGGTTAATTGTGATAAACTTTCCATTGTCATATGTTTATTTTGATTTACTATTAATGCTTTTGTACCAATAGGATATTTTCTTAAAATATCAACTGCCTTTTTTGAAAAAACAATATCAGCTCTAACAGTTTTAGATTCTGGAGGTAAAAATGGTTCTGCCCATTTATTTTTTTCAATATCATCACTGGTAGCTGATAAAAGATACAGATCACAATTATGAATCATTTTCAAAGTTTTTTCCTCAATGCTGTAAGTATAGATATCAATATTATCAGTAAAAACTTGAGATAAGATATCTTTATAAAAGTTGGCAATAGAACTGGCTTTAGAAATTATACCTATTGATTTTTTCATTAGCGTATCCTCCTCATTTTAATGAAGAACTTCCCCATATTTTCCAATTAACTTTTCATCTTTCCATGCAATTTCTCCATTAACAAGAACATAATTCATTCCCATAGAAAGATGGTTAGAATTATCAAAAGTTGCATTATCTCCAAGTTTATCAATATCAAAAACAAGTATATCAGCAAAATTTCCTTCAGCTAAGACTCCACGATGTTGATAACCTAGTCTTTTAGCAGGCATTTGTGTAATCTTATGTATACCTTCCTGTAATGAGAGAACTTTTAAATCATTGATATAGTATTTAAGAAAATGGGTAAAAGCAGCCATTTTTCTAGGATGAGGGGTATCACTCTCATCATACAGAGCATCTGAAATTACAATCGAATAAGGGAGCTCAGCAATTTTTATTATGTCATCTGGTGAAATGTTAAAACCGACAATTCCTATTTTTCCATTTTCGCTTTCAAGCAAATAAGATATAAATTCTATTTCATCCTGACAACCAGCTTCAACTGTACATTGATGAATAGTCTTTCCTATATATTTTTTATTTTCTATCTTAGAAAGGCTGCTGATCATAGAGTGTGACCAACGAAAATCAGGACTGATATTTTCATCATTTGGACCTGGATTTTGGTAGCAATAACGCATCTTTTCCATACTTTCTTTTGAAGTAATATTTTTTAAGATATCATCAAAATTTTTATCAAGAAAAGAAACTGGAAGAATTGCAGCCAATGTAGTAGCAGTCCCATGATAAGGATAAAAATCTACTGTAATGTCCATTCCATTCTTTTGAGCTTTTTCTATTAGATTAATTGCTTTATTAAGAGTTGTATTCCAATTTTCTGGTCCTAACGCTTTTAAATGACTTATGTGAAGAGCCATATCATTTTCCTGTGCAATCTCAATGCTTTCCTCAACTGCTTCTACAAGTCTTGAAGCTTCATCACGCATATGAGGCATATAAATCATGTTCTTACCTTTGCATGGAGCAAATAGTTTCTTCATTTCTTCTTTAGTGTTATAGACTTCAGGGAGATATACTAAACCGGATGAAAATCCCTTTATTCCAAAATCAACAGTTTCTTTTATATATTCCTGAGCTCTAAGCATTTCTGCTTCAGTAAAAGGAGAGGTATCATATCCTTTTACTGCAAGCCTTACAGCCCCAGTACCTTGCAGTGTTGAAATATTAACAGGTTTATCTATAGACTTTAAGTCATTGATATAATCGCTTAGTTTTGGATATTTAGTATCTTTAATTGGATGGCCATGTGTTGGAACAGAATAATCGTATAAACCTTTAGATTTTTCTGTGTATGGAGCAAAGGAAAAACCACAGACCCCAGTTCCAATGGTAGTTATTCCCTGAGCCAGTTCAAGTTTTCCAAAATTTTCTTTGAAAATTGCAAGGTCACAATGTCTATGAATATCAATAAATCCGGGAGTAACAATTTTATTTTCGGCATTTATTATAATTTCAGCATTTTCAAAGTCTATAGATTTATCTATTTTTTCAATAATATTATCTTTAATAAGAATATCTCCAATAAAAGGTTTGTTTTCCAGTGTTCCATCATAAATTAATCCATTTTTAATTAGTTTATACATAGCAACACCCCTTATAATTTCATAACTGTCACATGATCTTTTTCTTCATCTGACCATAATAATTTTTGTAAAGAATCACAATGTTCTTTTCCAAATAAACCAGGAGCACCTCCAGAATGAAGCAGTATAACATTTTCATTTGCTGGAATTATTTCTTTTTCTATTAAATCCACAAATCCTCTGAAAATTTTTCCAGTATAGCAAGGATCTAATATAATTGCTTCTGTAGAAGCCATTAGTTCAAGATTCTTTTGAGTTTCTATATCAGGTTCATTGTAATTAGTACCCCCATAAGGAATTGGGTCACTGCCTATTTCCAAATGAAGATCTTTTTTTTCACATGTGAATCCCATATCAAAGAATTTATTGATTTCATTAATTGATTTTACTGTATCTTCTACAGGTGTATAATCAGGTTCTATTGGAATACCAATTACTTCAAAAGGAGCATTAAAATATTTTGCTCCAGCCCATAAACCAGCAAATGTACCTGTTGAACCATAGCCACATACAAGATATTTAGCAGTGATGTTCTGCTCTTTCATCTGTTTCATAATTTCAGGGACAAACATTGCATATCCAGCAGAACCGATTACTCCTTGGCCTCCTACAGGGATGCTTAATACTTTTTCTCCCTGTATTTCATATTTTTTTACAATTTTATCTGCACATTCTTGCAAGAATTTTTTTTCAATAATCTGACGTTCAGTTTTTGGCAAGTTTTCAGCAGATGAATAATCAACAAAATAAATATCTGCTCCCATTAATCTATCAAGCAAAAGATTTCCAGATAGATAATCAGGTTTTTTACCTTTTAAAACCAAGATAGGTTTCAGTCCATATTTTACAGCTGCTGCAACAGTCAGTCTTCCATGATTTGTCTGAACTCCGCCAAATGTCATAAGTGCAGTATACCCATTATCAATAGCAAACTGAACTAGATATTCAAGTTTTCTGGTTTTATTACCACCCAAAGCCAGTCCAGACATATCATCACGTTTGATATATAAATTTCCCTTACCAAGTTTTTTAGAAAGGTTTTCCATAAATTCAAGAGGGGTATTAGTATACCCAACATTAGCTTTTTTTAAATTTTCTATTTTCATTATAATCATCCGCCTTTAAAAAAATATTAAGGCAAATATTTAAGTTTATGTTCACTTGTATTATAGGAGGGAAAAAATAACATGTCAAGACTATTTTAGAGAATAGGTTAAATATCCTTTTTAATTTTATTTTATCCTATTTTTATCCTTATTTCTCCTATTTATATTTTTATATTCTATTTTTTTATAAATATAACTCTCTTTTTTTTAGAAAAATATACTGTCATTTTAAATTTAATTTTTAACTTCTTCTCTAAATGAGACATATAATGAATTTTGGCATAAGAGTTGCTTATATAATAGACAACTGGTAAATAGAAAGTTTATGTTCAAAATTTTCTAAATTAGGGTAAAAGAATTATATAAAACATATAAAAGGAGAGATATTTATGAAAGAAAAGAAATTAGGTGGTTCTGCTTTTATTCCTATGTTGGTTTTTCTTATTCTTTACTTGGGAAGTGGATGCTATTTCACAATAACTGGGGTAAGTAATGCATGGAATCTATTTCCACGTCATGCTGCTATATTTATTGGAATTATAGTAGCCTGCTTAATGTATAGACAAATGCCTTTTGAAACTAAAATGAAAAAGTTTTGTGTTGCAGCAGGTAATGATGGTGTAGTAATGATGTGTATGATTTTCTTGGTTGCAGGAGCTTTTGCAGGGGTGGCAAAACAAATGGGGGGAGTAGCTAGTGTTGTAAATATGGGGCTTTCTTTTATTCCAACAAGCTTTGTACTGCCAGGGATCTTTATAATTTCATCACTTGTTGCAACGGCTATTGGAACTTCCTCAGGAACACTTGTTGCAATAGCTCCAATTGCCCTTGCAATTGCAGAAACTACTGGAACAAGTATTCCAATGTTTTTTGGAGCTGTTTACAGTGGAGCATTATTTGGAGATAACTTATCTATTATTTCAGACACAACTATAGCAGCAACTAAAGGTGCTGGATGTGAAATGAAAGATAAATTTAAAATGAATTTCAGTATTGCTTTACCAGCAGCTATAGTTTCTGCGATACTTTATTACATGGTTGGGAGTCATGTAACAATAAGTTCAGAAACACTTCCATATAATTTATTGCTTGTTTTGCCTTATATCTATGTAATAGCAGCAGCAGTTAAGGGAATGGATGTATTTATTGTTCTAGTTTCTGGAACATTCTTTGCAGGTATTGTAGGCATGCTTGCTGGAACTATGACATTGATAACATTTGTTCAGTCTATAGGGACAGGAATGTCTGGAATGATGTCTACTGCAATAGTAGCAATGCTTTTAAGAGGTCTTATTGGATTGATTGAAGAATTTGGTGGAATTGAATGGCTTATAAAAGTACTTCGTAGAAATGTTAAAAGTCGTAAAGGTGCAGAATATTGTATAGGAGCAATGTCAGGAATACTAGATTTTGCACTTATTAATAATACAATTGCTATAATGATAACAGCTCCTATAGCGAAAGATATTGCAGATGAACATCATATTTCTCCTAAACGTAATGCAAGTTTGATGGATATATTTGCTTGTGCAGTTCATGGTCTTGCTCCGCATGCTGGTGGGATGCTGACACTTTCAGGATTCTATGCAGCATTGAATCCCCTTGAAGTTGTTAAATATAATTTCTATTGCTACTTCTTACTTTTAGCAGTAATTATTACAATACAGTTTGGACTTCTTCGTACTAAGGAAGAGAAGGAATATGCCAAAAGTCAGGCAGGAGTTTAATAGCTAGGATTAAGATAAAATAATATTGAGAATATAAAAAATGGGGACAAAAAGATAAACTAATATGTCCCCATTTTCTTATTAAAATTTTATTTTAGTATAAAGCTATATGTCCATCTGTTCTTGGTTCAGTTCCTCCTACAAGAACTCCATTTTCCATTCTCCAGATGATTTCCCCTCTTCCCATCATAAGAGGGTCATAGAGCACTTTTATATCATGTCCCATAGCTGCAAGCTCGTAAGCTATGTGCTCAGGAACTCCATATTCCAGTTCAATATTTTTCTTACCTACCCACTGCCATCTTGGAGCATCTAATGCTGCCTGTGGATTCATCAGGAAGTCCACTGTATTAGTTACTACCTGTACATGTCCTTGCGGCTGCATAAATCCTCCCATTACTCCAAATGGTCCGATAGCTTTTCCATCTTTTCCAAGGAATCCCGGAATAATTGTATGGTAAGGTCTTTTTGCTGGTCCTACACAGTTTGCACTTTCAAGGTCAAGGTTAAAGTTGTTTCCTCTATTATGAAGAGCTATTCCTGTTCCTGGAACTACCATTCCAGAACCAAATCCCATATAGTTGCTTTGAATATATGATATCATATTTCCTTCATTGTCTGCTGCTGCAAGATATACAGTTCCTCCACAGAATGGATCTCCTGCTTCTGGCATTATAGCTGTATTTCCTATTAGTTTAGCTCTATCTTCTGCATATGCTTTAGACAGCAGCTGTTCAACTGTTACTTTCATAAATCTAGGGTCAGCTACATATTTTTGAACATCTACAAAGGCAAGCTTCATAGCTTCTATCATTGTATGATATGATCTTACTGTCTCTCTTGCTTCAAACTGGAATCTGTCAAGAATATTAAGAGCCATAAGAGCACTTATTCCATGTCCGTTAGGTGGAAGTTCATATACATCATATCCATGATATTTTACAGAAATAGGCTCTACCCATTCTGCTTCAAATTCTTCCAAGTCATCTTTTCTAAGATATCCATTATATTTTTTAGAAAATGCATCTATTTTATCAGCAAGTTCTCCCTTGTAGAAAGCATCTGCATAAGTATCTCCTATCATTTCAAGAGTATCTGCATGATCAGGAAGTCTTACTATATCTCCTATCTCAGGACATTTTCCATCTTGAGTAAAAGTATCAAACCAAGGTTTAAACTCTTCTCCCTCTTCTTTTCCAAAATTCACAGCAGCTTTTTTCCAAAGTTTAGCAACATTTACAGGTACAGCATACCCTTCTCTTGCTAATTTTACAGCTGGAGCTACAACTTCACTCAAAGGAAGTTTACCAAATTTTTTACTTAGTTCTGCCCATGCTTTAGGTATTCCTGGTACATTTACAGGGATAAATCCATATTTAGGCATTTCTTTTAATCCTTTATTTAAAAGGTCTTGGGCTTCGATAAGTTTTGGTGAAGGACCACTTGCATTAAGTCCATACATTTTATTATTTACACTGAGGATAGCAAAACCGTCTCCTCCTATACCATTACCTGTAGGCTCTACAACAGTAAGAGCAGCAGCAGTGGCAATAGCAGCGTCGATTGCATTTCCACCTTTTTTCAATATTTCAAGTCCAGCTTGTGCAGCAAGTGGAGATCCAGTTGCCACCATACCATTTTTAGCATACATCACATTTCTTCTTGATGGATATGGATATATAGTAGAATCAAATTTTAACATCTTATGCCTCCTAAAAGATTAGTTTCAAAATTTATATTAAGATATGTTTCTATTAAAGAAATTCAACAAATATTCCTGCAATAATGATAGAAATAGTAGTTACTGAAGCAAGTCCTGCAACAACATATGCCGGAATTATTCTTTTAAGTATAGCATTTTTTTCCTCTTCATCATCTGTAAGAGCAGTAGCTATTTCATTAGCAATAAGGTAAGTTGCTGGGAATCCAAGAAGCTGTGCCATTGCGATACCCATTGCAAGATCTCTTGATCCAACTATTTTCCATGTAGGAAGTAAGTAAATTAAGATATATGTTCCCACTACAAATGCAGCAAAGATTATTAATAATTGGAACCCTAAAGTAGTAAGGTCTCCAAAAGATATTTTAGCAAGAGATGGAATCAAACTTGCAAAAACTGCAAATGAAAGGAATCCAGAAACTTTTGCTTTATCAAGGATAGCATTAGGAACAGCTCCACTGTATGAAAGTACAGTTCCTAATAAAAGTGCAGTGATACTTGCATTAAGTCCAGTTTTTTCCTGAACCATTCTTGAAATGAAAGCAGCACCAGCAGCAATAGCCATACAAGTAAAAGAAGTAAAATATTTTTCATTTTTCTTAGCAAAAGTTATTCTAGCTTCTTTAACAGGAGCTTTTTTATTATCCTCAGCAGCAGCTTGAATCTTTCCAGCTCTGAACTGCTCAAGAACTTTTCTTCCCTCTCTCATACCAAAGTATGAAGCTGGAGGAGTTCCAACGAATTTTTGAATAGCATATACAAGAGTCCCTAGTGCAGCAACAGTTTGGAATCCTTTTTCCATAGCAGCACCAGTCATTATTTGAGTGGCGATTATTCCACCATTAATAATAGGGATAGAAACAACAGCTGCTTCTTTTCCTACTAGAGGAATGACAGCAAAGACAGCTATAATTCCTACTATCATAGAAATAATAGCCATAACCACAGTTCTCCACTCATCAATAAGTTCCTTTATATTAATCATAGTTCCCATATGGAAAATAAGCAAAGGTGCACTCCAAGCAGCTGATTGAGATAATCCTGCTTTTTGAATCATATCAGCTGGAATTACTTTAGTCATGAATCCAACAAGGAATAAAAACATTGCAACAAAAACTGATGAAAGTTTAGCTTTTGTGAAAACTCCTAAAAAGTCACCAATTGCAAAGAATAGTACCGTTAAAAATAAAAATAAAAACATGTAACCTGCGTTCGTCATAAATTTTCCCCCTTAATTGTGTATTTGATTAAAATTCAATGTCTTTTATGACATGGAAGTATGTAGATCTGAATTTAAAGTTTTTAATATTTTTTCTCATAACCATATTATCCATTGAATAATAAAGTGGTACACAAGCGATATCATCTTGAATCATTTGCTGAGCTATTTCATAGTTACGTTTTCTTTCTGCTGGATCAGAAGTTGCTCTTCCAGCTTCTATATATTTATCAAGTTCAGGATTTTTATATCTACCATGGTTTCCAGCTGCTCCAGCTGAGCTGCTGTGATATAATGGGAAAAGGATATTATCAGAATCTCCAGTTCCTCCGCTCCATCCTCCAAGCTTCATTTCAAAGTTCGCATTAGCAAGATCTTGAAGATAAGTAGCCCATGCTACAACTTCTATTTCAAGTTCTAAACCTATTTCTTTAAGATTAGATTGAATAATTTGTGCTACCTGCACTCTTGATGGATTATCATTAGTTATTACTTTTAATTTAGTTCCAGTTAAACCATTTTCTTCAACTATTTTCTTAGCTTTTTCCATATCTCTAGGAAGTCCAGTTACTTTATCTGAATATCCAAAAGCCACATTGCTGACTGGTGAGTTTGCTTCAATAGCAAGTCCATTGTAGATAGCATCTATGATACCTTTTTTATCTATAGCCATAGCAATAGCTTCTCTAAGAGCTTTGTTATGGAATTTTTCCTTATCAAAGTTAAATGTAATTGCTTCAGTAAGAACTACTGGTTTGCTTATAATTACAAGATCTGGATTATTTTTAAGATTTTCTAAGTCAATAGGTGCAACTGTATAGGCGATATCCACATCTTTTGCTTCTAGTGCCATAGCTCTTGAAGTGTTTTCAGTTATAGTTTTAACTACAAGTTTGTCAAATTTAGGTGCTCCTTGGAAATGATCTTTGAAAGATTCTAAAGTGATCTGTTCACCAGTTCCCCATTCAATAAGTTTGAAAGGTCCAGTTCCTACACCAGCTATAGAAAGATCATCATTTTGTTCTTTTACACTTCTTTCATTCAATATAGAAGTTCTTGGATGAGCAAGATTATACAATATTGATGAGAAAGGTTTTGACAGAGTAATTTTTACAGTGTAGTCATCAAGTGCTTCCACTCCAGAAATTGGATCAACCATAACCATACTTGCTGGTTTATTTTTCATTCTGTTGACACTGAATACCACATCTGAAGCTTTCAGTTCATCACCATTATGGAATTTAACTCCTTTTTGCAAGTTAAATACAAGTGTAGTAGGATCTTTAAATTCCCAGCTTTCTGCCAACTCAGGAATTATGTTTCCATTTTCATCTATCTCTACCAGACTGTTAAAAATCTGTTGAGACATTATTCCCCCAATTACCTCTGAATACATATGAGGGTCAACCCCTTTTGGTTTTCCATTCAGACCAACTCTTAAGACTTGCTCCTTTTTTGTTTTTTCAGTTCCTACTGTTTTTTCTTCTTTGTCAGAACATCCTACGAGTCCCAACATAACAAGAAAGATAAAAAATACTTTTTTCATGTTCTCCCCCTTAAAAATTTTAATAAAAAAAGCTTAGGTCTATAAATATAGAATAGGCCTAAGCTTTTAACCCCTTTTTAATCCCAAGCCTTGTATTTTGTATACTTAAAACAGGCTTGACTAACATAAGAAATTTATGTATAAGATCAACCCTTTAAATTATGATATGAGTAATATATGAATATATATGACTGTTTTCAAAGTGTTGCTTACCATAAAACTCTCCTTTTTAATCGAATTTTTATTTATTTTACTAATATTACTACTTTTTTTTTCATGTGTCAATATTTTTTTATTGTAGTACTAAAAAAATGATACAATAACTTTATATATAATAGGAATGAATAATGCTGGCATAAGATTTCCTATTTTTATATTTTTGTTGAATAAAAGATTTATCCCTAATCCTATCATCATAAGACCACCAACAACAGATATCTGATTGATAACAATATCATCTAATCCACTTTTAATGAAGAAGGCAAAAAGGAATATAGATCCTTGATATATAAATACTGTAGCTGCTGAAAATAAAACTCCTATTCCATATTTTGATGAAAAAATGAGAGAAGCAACTCCATCCAGAAGTGCTTTTATAAAGAGGATTTCATTGTTGCCAGAAAGTCCGCTTTTAATAGAACCAACAATAGCCATTGCTCCTACATTAAACATGATACTTGTAGTAACAAAACCTTTGACTATATCATTTCCATCATTTTTAGAAAATCTTTTTTCTAGATAAACTCCCAGCATAGTAAGCCTTTCATCTATTCTCAAAAGTTCTCCAATAATTCCACCTATGACCATAAAAAGTATTATGAGCATACCATTGTCAAAATTTATTCCATCTTTAACTCCTAAAGCTAAAATAGAAAGACCCATAGAAGTTATTATTATATCTTTTATTCTGTCAGGAATCCCTTTTTTCAGCCACATACCAAGCAGGCTTCCAAGGATTACAGCAGCTGTGTTTACAATATTTCCCAGCATTTTATTCCCCCCTGATGTTTTAGTTTAAAGTTTAAAAAATTTTTCTAAATATAGGGCTACACCATTTTCAATATTTTTAGGTGCAGTATTATTTATTTCTTTTTTCACTATTTCCTGAGCATTTTCCATAACTACTGGATGTCCTACTTTTCTAAGCATGTCGAGGTCATTTTCTCCATCACCAAAAGCCATAATTTTATTCATTTCTATTCCAAGCTGTTGGGCTATAACTTTAAGTGCATTTCCTTTACTGCATTCCTTAGGAACTATATCAATACATTCAGGATCGGAAATAGTTATTTCTACTACATCAGAAAATTTTTCTCTCAGCTCTTTATTTATTTTGAGAATAATATCAGCATCTTCTACTATTATTATTTTATGAAGAGCAGGGCATTCTTCAATATCTCCAAGAATGTGCTCTACAAAATCAAGTCTTCTGCTGTAATCATTTTTATCATATTCATCTCTATAAAAATCATCATCAATAAATCCATTATATGCTACTTTTCTTTCTCTTAAAAGTCTTATAATTTCATGGGATGTTTTTTTATCAATAATTTTTTCAAATATGCTTTTTTCTTCTTTGTCATATATATTAGCTCCATTATTACAAATAAGGTATATGTCCAACCCTATATCTTTTTTCAATTTTACAGCAGAGGCTCTTCCTCTTCCAGTAGCTATAGCAAACTCAACACCATTACTAACAAGTTTTTTTACAGCTGCTTTTGTATAATCTGTGATCTGACTTTGCGTATTCAAAAGAGTTCCGTCTAGATCTGATACAACTAATTTCATTTTTTGTTTCCCCCTGTCCCATATCTGATTTGATTTTTTCAAGTATTATGCCTATATTTTAACCTATTATGACAGTGAAAGTAAAGAGAACATTTAATTAAAAAAATGAAAAAGAGGCGACCCGAAAGTCAGCCTCTTGATATTTTTAATGGTTGGAAGTTATTATTTTTATTTTATTGTTGTGGTTTGTTTACAAGATTTTGATTATATTCAACTCTTGTTCTCATAGCAGATGTTCTCATTCTTCCTTGTTCATTAGCAATTTCAGTATTTAGCTTTTCAACTTTATTCCAATCTGGTTTATCCTTGATAAGCTCTTTTCTGATTTCTAATCTTTTTTCATCCATAACAAGTCTTGATCTTTCCATTTCAGGACTTCTTTTAAATCCATTCTGATTTGCTCCTGAACCACAGTATGAAGATCCTGAATGATGGTATCCTCTACCCATATCCCCATTCCAATTTTGGTGTCCTCTAGCAAATGCTGTAGCTCCTAAAGCAAATATCATAATTCCTATTATTGTGAATTTTTTCATAATTATCACCCTCCATATATTTTGTTCTTTCTTATGTAACAAAATAATATCATGTGATTATGACCTCAGTATGTCAAACCAAAAAGTAAATTTTTTATCCTTTAAATCGATGCCGCAATTAATTTTATTTAATTCCATAATTTTTTTTACTATTGAAAGTCCCAGTCCATTTCCGTCAATGCTTAACTCATTTGCATTATCTCCACGAGAAAAAGGTTCCCATAATTTAGATATTTCTCCAGTTCCTTCTCCATCAACACTATTTTCAATGCAGATTTTTCCATCAGTTTCATAGATTGAGATAATATCATTTTCTTTAGAATATTTTAAAGCATTTTGAACAATATTATCTAAAGCTATTTTAAATATTTTTATATCACAGAAGATTTTCTGTTCTTTGAGTTTTATATCCCATTCAATATCTTTTTCAAGTTCCAGCATTTCGTATTTTTCTATACTTTGTTTTAAAATATTTAAAATATTAGTTTCGTTCACTTCTAGTTTTATTCCGGGAGAAGAAAGTCTTGAAATAGTAAGAAGATTTCCAACTAATTCATTCATATCCATACTTTCTTTTGCTATTGCTTTATAATATTGAGATTTCTCCTGATCAGTTTTAACTATTCCGTTAATAAGAGCCTGAGCATAAGTACTTATAACTGTAATAGGGGTTCTCAACTCATGAGAAGCATTTGAAGCAAAAGCTTTTAGATTCTCAATAGAAAGAAAGAGATTAGCAGACATTTTATCAATACTCTGACTTAGCTCTTCTATTTCATCTCCACTATCAACATCAGCTTTTTCAGAGAAATCCAGTATAGATATTTTACCTGCTACTCTATTTAGTTTTTTTATATTTTTAGTTATCTGTTTAGAGAAAACTCTTCCTATTAGCATACTTAAAAGTACCGATGTTACAGTTGTAATAAAATTAAATACATACATTTCATGTTTATGTGCACTCATAACAGATAGAGAGGTTCTTAAAGCAAGAATACGTCCATCAGGGAGTACTTCATTATATATGAGGAGTTTTATATTTGTTTTTGAAATACTTGTAACGCCGAAACCTGTAGGAGGAGCATCATTGTTGTGCATATCCTCTCTTCTTCCTCTCATTTTATGCATGCCATTTTTTTTAAATACGCTTATATCTATTCCTTCTTTGTCCCTTAGGTCTTCTACATATTCTTTAAAAACTTCCTCATTAGTTAGAAGTGATTTGGAAATCTCAACAGCTTCCATCATTTTTTCTTTTTTTCTATATACATAGAAATCATCAAGAAAAAATATATTGAGGATATATCCAGTTAAAACAGTAAAGATAACTATAAAGACTGAAAAGATAAAAATTTTCTGGAAAAAATTAATTTTTATTTTCATCAAATATGTACCCCATTCCTCTTACAGTTTTTATCATATCACTATAGTCACCAAGCTTCTTTCTAAGCCTTTTTACCAAAGTGTCCACAACTCTGTCGTCACCTTCAAAGTCAAAACCCCATACTTCATTTAAAAGTACATCCCTTGAGAAGATTATCCCCTTATTTTTTATAAGGTATTCTAAAAATTGAATCTCTCTTCTTGTGAGTTCAATACTTTCACTGTTTACTATAAGTTCTCCGCTTCTGAAATCAAAAGAGAGATTATTAAATTTATAGGAACTATTTTCATCTATTTTAAGCATTTTTTTGATTTTTATATTTAAAACCTTCAAACTGAAAGGCTTTGTTATATAATCATCAGCTCCAATACTTAATCCTTTTAATTCATCAATTTCTGAATCTCTGGCAGTCATCATTATTATAGGAATATTAGATTCTTTCCTTATATTTTGACATACTTCCCATCCATTCATTTTTGGAAGGTTTATATCAAGAAGTATAAGATCAGGATTATGTTCATAAAACATTTCCAGAGCAGTTTCTCCATCCAATGCCTTATAAGTAAGAAAAGACTCTTCTAATAGAGTATCTTCTATTACTTTTATCAAATTTTTTTCATCTTCTACTATTAATATTTTTTTTGTCATATCTTATCTCCATGTTATTTTAATTTTGATTATCAGCGTGACTGAAAATATGATTTAAATCATATAAAATGTCTGATAAAATTCTAATAGGTATTTTTGAAAATGATTCAGTGATGTTGTTTTGGATATCAAAAAAAGTTACTGAATCAATAGAAACTGTTTTTTTACTATTAGAAGCAGCAGTATTTTCATATTGAATTTCTAATTTAACAGCCAGATTATCTTGAAGATATGCTTTAAGAAAAACATTTTCATCAATTTTTTCCCATCTGTGATCAATAAGAAGTTCATATAAAATATTATAGCAAAGATATTTGTCAAGAAAATGAATTATTTCCTTTTTATAAGATTCTTTATTTTTTAGTAGATAAGTTTCCATTTCAAGCTGTTTAAATTCCTGAATAATATTATTCTTTTTAAAATAATTTCTGAATTTTTTTATAGTATCAGCAGACATTTCCAATGGATGAGCTATTTTTATTTTATTTGATTTTCCAACTGAAATTGATTTACCTTCCAATGTAATAAAAAAATCTCCTTTGGGAAATCCAAAATGTTCCCCATCAATATCGAATATAATATTTTTTATAATTAAAGAAGTTAAAGGATTTTTACTGGCAAGAGATATCTCAGTATGTAGCATTTCACTTCTTGTATTCATACAAAATTTAAGATGTTCTATTAAATCTTTTATTAGAATATTATAATTTCTTACAGCCTCATAAGCTTTCATTATATATTTTTCTCTTTGATAACTGTTTGGTTTTTCTGTATCATATTTTTTTAAGACAAACTTATCTGGTGGAATAAAATCAATATATGCAGCTGTTATATGATCATTTTTTAGAAAATTTCTTAATAAAGGCTGGTGCTCTTTATCCAGACTCAACTCTAAGAATACTCTTGAAGAAAATCCAATATTATCCAAAAAGTTATTTAATGCAACATTAGTTATTTCTAACTGGTTTTTTGTTATTGAGTCATCTGTTCTAGCTCGATATCTAATAGTATCATAAATGTCTTCAATTGATTTATCTAAAAGTTTTCCATAAGGGAGAAGAGAATAACAAAGCATGGCTTTCTTATTCTTGTTCTCTATCTCTTTTTCTAAAGAATCGATATCTTTAAAATTAAAAATACCAGATAAAGATGCTGTGAATTTTTCAGAAATTTCAGATTTTATAAGATTGGTTTTAAAAGAACCATAAATTTGTTCAAACTCTAATTCTCCAACTGAATCATGGAGCTTTCTAAACCATTTAATATCAAACCTTCCTTTTTCAAATTCTTCAGGTTTTATTGAAGTATATTTAAGGAGGATCATTCTGTTTTTAAAGTTTTTTTCATAGTTTAAATGAGCTTTAAAGAACCAGTATACTTCATCTAAATATTTATAATTTAGGTAGAGAGATAATATTTTCCTCCACTTTAAAATATGAACTGCTGTAAATAACAAAGCTTTTTTCAATGAATAAGGATTATCCAGTAAAAAAGTTAATTCTTTTATGTCTGCTACTGTGTCATTTCTAGCAGGTTGAGAAATTGAAAGAAGATAATTTAAAGTTTCTTTTTTTGTCAGAAATTTTAATGAAAAATCAGCTACTATTTCGATTTTATTATATTCCATAGTTTCTAATATAGAAAAAAGAAGAGATACTCCTTCTACTTTTTTTAAAGCAGGAACTAAATGAGTCAGCTCACTTTTTTTGAAATGACTTTTTCTGTTTCTTTCAAGTCTTACTATGGCTGAAACTATTTTTGATTCTGCTTTAGAATCAAAAGGATATTTTTTCTTTTCATCATAAGATAAATTTAAAAAGTCTGAAAGATGCTTAAAGCAATTTTCTCTTTCAAGAAGCTCTTTATAAACTTCATCTGATGAAATAAGACCCATATTAAAAGCTTTGATATAATGCAGTATATTTAATTTATTAAATTCATAAAAATTACTTTTATAGTAGAAAACATAATAAGTAGAGAAAAAAGTTCTAAACATATTAGTACTTCCTAGTTCTTTATCAGATATAAGGGAGAACAAAGCTTTCATAAAATTAATTATTTTAATGTTTAAACATTCTCTATCAGACAGTGTTTTAAAAAAACAGTTTATGAGATCCATTTTTACATTAAATACTTCTTTTGCATTAAATTTAACATAATATTTCTTTTGTATTTTTTCTAATATTTTTTGAGGAGTATTATTTCCTTTTCTAGCAAGAATAGAAATTTTTTTCATTTTTTCTATGTTGAAACTGTTTGATATAGAAAGTGAAAAAGTAGAATGAGTTCTGTTATTTACTTTATTTTCTAAATCAAAAAACTTTTCAAAAGTCAGAGCAAAATTTATTTCAAGTAAATTACTTAATGAAAGATCTTTAAGAAAATGATAAGATGTAAATCTATTTAGATCAAATTCAAAATCTTTTATATTTAAATTAAAAAAGTCTTTAATAGAAGAAATTTCAGAAGTAACAGTATTTTCTGGATCAAATAAAAAGGGAGGATTTTCAGAATTATATATTCCAAATCCACTTCTTTTAATTGTTTTTCGCAAATATATTTTTTCTTTTTCACTGGCTTCTTCAGTTTCTTCTTCTAGTGAAATTGCTTCCTTTTTTTTCTTTCTCATAGAGGCATCTTCTTTTTTTTGCTTATATTCTTGAAAAAAGAAAGGGAAGCTAGCATCATTCCTAAGACGTTTTAAAAATATTTCTGTTGCTTCTTTTTTTAAAGGATTATTTTTTGCAAGGGCAATTTCACTTACAATTTCCAACATTGAATCTTTTTCAAAGCCTAAAATATGTGTAATTATTAATAGTCTGTGGGAAGTTTTTATAGAAGAATTAAAAAGATTTATAACAGCTGTTTTTTCTTCAGGAGCAAGAATCTTTTTAGATCTTTTTATGGCAAGGACTGCTCTTTCTTTTAAAAGAGAAGATCCCTCCTTTAAAAGAAAAAGAACGAATTTTTTTTGCCTTTCTGTTCTTCCTCCTTTTACAAAATTAATAAGAAAGAAAAGAATTACTTCATCAACTGAATATAATACGATATCACAAAGTTTATCAATTTTTTCTTCTGAAAAATTGTCATAAACAACAATATCGAAAAGCTTAAAAAATATTTCTTTAGGATCTTTTATATATTCAGACCAACAAAAAGGTTTTTCATAAGAATATAAATATTGGTTCATATCTACTGCTAAATTATAAAATACTTCAAAATGTTTCTCCAAAGTATTAGCATCTTTTAAAAATGAGTTTGCAGAAATAGTTGTCATCTTTTTTTGCTCTTCTATTGAATATTTAAATCCTTTTGCTGAATTAGGATAAGTAACAGAGGTTACATAATTTTGAATAACATAATAAGCATATAGAGGATTTATTTTTTTTTTCATTCTAAACAGAGTAGCTTCTATTTTTTCTTCTTCAGTACCAATTAAATAGAGGTAATGGAGAGCATTCAGAATTTCTATATTATTTTTTCCAGTATTTAAAAGCAAAAGTTTCTCTTTCATTGCAGAAAGATTTCTTAATCCATCAGCCCAAAGAGAGAAAAAAATATATTCAGATTCATTCCCCTGAGAATATATTACAGTTTTTTTATTTTTATCAATAAGCACATCATTTATTATAGTAAAAAATAACTTTATTTCATCAGTGTATAAAAATATTAATTTAATTCCAGTCCAGCCATAGATTGAATCTACAACTTCATTAGAATAGTAGAGCTCCTTATCTAAAATAAAGCTGATGAGAGTTTTAAATGCTTCAATATGCCCACAATCAGCATTAGAAAGAATAGATTTTTTTAATTCAACATCAGTATTTTCATTAAGGAGAAGCTCAAATAATTTTAAATGAAGAGAATTAAGGGAACTTTTTATTATTCCTCTAATTATATCAGGATTAATATAGGAATTGTTTTTTTCTATATGTGCTGATAAAAAAGGTAAAAGTTTTTCAGTTCTATTATTGATTCCATAAGCAAGTATATCTTCAATAGTGCAATTATCTGGAATATTTTTTGATTTAGCAAGATTGAGAATATTAAAATCGTCACTCCATAGTTTTAATAAATTCCATAATTTATTTATTGCAATGGGAAAATAAAGTTCAAAATTATTTTTATCTCTAAAAGAAGTTTTTAGAGGATCAGTTTCATAGGTGAAATTTAGGGTATCAGCCCATATTTGATTTAATATTTTAATAAATTCTTTACCATAAAGAGTTTCAAGCTGTTTAAAAAATTTACATTGAATTGCATCTAATAGAGAAGTGTGATTATCTTCAAGTATCAAATTTTTAGCAAAATCAAAAAAATCATTTTTACTTTCTAATTTTTTGTTTAATTCAAGATGTAATTTATTAATGTCCACAATTCCCCCTAAAATTATAATGCAAGTATTATATTTATATGAAATATTATAGCATATAATAAATTATCCATAAATAAAAAATGTAGATGGCTTTTTAACCATCTACATCTTAACTTAATTAGAAGTTTAGTTTATATTTTTTAGCAGGTCTTCCAATGACTCCCTCTTCTAAAGTCATATCAGCAAGACAATTTTCTTCCAGCTTTATTAATATTCTGCTGGCAGTTCTCCTACTGAGACCTATATATCCAGATAACTCTTCAGCTGTTATCCAGATGTTTTTTTCATAGATTTTCAGCAGAGTTTCAAAAAGAGTTTTTGAGATATTGAGTTTTCTTAGTTTTTCATAGATACCAAAGTCTCTCACATCTTTTTTTCTGAGTCCTTTTAAAGCTGTAAATTTTCCTTTTTCGAGAAAATAACTGACTTCTTCCCCATATGCTTCACTTTTTTCATAAGCTTTTTCTGCATTGAGTCTAGCTTCTGAGATGTTGTCCCCACAACCCCAGCCTACTGTTATCGTGCCTATTGCAGAAAAAACTTTTCCAGATAAGTTTTCTGTAAAATCAGTGAAATCTCCTTTAATCATTATTATCTCGATTTCATTTCCAAGTTCATAAATTATTGAATTTTTAATATGTTTTTCTAATATAGATTTATAGTTTTTGTCAGTATCAAAATGTTTAATTTTTCCTACTACTATTTTTTTATCATCCAACCCTGCTATTTTTATTTCTGAAATCATATATTCGATAGTATCTTTTATATTATCCTCAGAAGGAAACAGGAATATAAATGGAATATCTTTCTTTTCAAGTTTTTCTGTAAGGTTGCTGAACCTTGTAATAGAGAGCTGTATTCTATTTTTTTCATGAAGAACAAAATGATTATGAAGTATTTTTTCATAAATTTTTGGATCTTCAATAATAAAGTCAGCAATAAGAGGTTCCTCTCCATCAAAGATATTTTTAAAATAAAAATCTTTGTTCTCTTTATTTATGAAGTCAATATATACTTTTGAAAAATCTAGATTGGGATTATTTTTCAGAACCTTAAAAAATGTTTCATAAAGCTCTTCTCTTTTTATCTCTAAATAATAAATAGGTTTAATAATTTTTTTTAATTTTCCTTCGAGAAATTTTTTTCCTAATTCTCCACTTGTAAGAAAAACATCAAACTTATGAAAATTTTTTTTATAGATATCCAGAGTCTCTTCCAATTTTTCATAGATAAAATATTCTACACAATATTTATCTGTCTCTCTTATTCCTTTCTTTATAAAAGGAAGAGAGTTTTCAGGAGAGATTACTGCTATTTTGATCATGCAGTTCTTCCTTTTTTATCCAGCAAGATTATGATTCCAAGGAATATTACCATAAGTCCAAGATTTAAAAATACTGGAACAAGAGGACCATAAGCTATACTCAAAGAAATACATGATACCATAAGGATAGGTCCCATAAGTGCTGTAAGAGAGAATCCTAGTGAATAATCTCCCAATACAGGTGTAGAAAATTCAGGATCACATATCCTTAATAACAGAAGACCAGTAAGAAATACTCCAAGACAAGTTCCAAGCATTGCAACTGCTCTTTCAAATGCATAATTTCCTTTGTAATATCTATATGAGAAGTATTTGATACACCACCAAGTAGCTATAAATCCAAGTATCATCATTGCCATTATTGGAACAAAGTATGAGAATACTGCTTTTAAAGGAAGAGTAGCAACAGCACTTACTACTGCAAATTCAGTGAGCATACTTGTTATTTTACTTTTAACTTTAGTGTCAACACACCATTCTAACCTTAATTTTTTAATTGCTTTCCATACAAGTATCATTATTACCATTGCAAAGGCCCATACAGAGAATGATGAAAGTACAGGAACCTTATATTTTTTTATAAGAGCAAGGATGATATATGAAACACCACATACTGAAAATATTATTGCCACATGAAAAGCAAGAACATCGATAGATGATGAAAGCATAGTTTCTCTTCCTATACTTGCTTGTTTAGTTATATCTGTATAGTAACCTCTTTTTAGTTCCATAGGTATGTCAGAAGGTTTTTTCAAAAGAGAAGTTTCACCTTTACGACATGCTCTATTGATTAAGAATATTCCTAAAAGAATTCCACCAATAAGACCAAAAGTTGCAGTAGTAGTGGCGATTCCCTGAGCTAATGCCCAGTAATCCATATTCATTTCATGCAGAGTTCTTCCTATCATACCAGCTGTTCCATGTCCACCAGAAAATCCAGCATTTAACTCAACACCAAAAGATTTATAAAGATCAATATTGAAAAATCTTGTACATACAAAATTTACAAAATATCCAATTATTTCTTGTAAGAATGTTACAACAAAAAGTATTCCTCCCATTATTCCAACATCTCTTACAACACCCTTTCCGTTGCTCCCTTTAAATTCCAACCCTAAAGGAACAGCAGCAACAACTGGAACTATTAATATTCCAGGGAGAAGAGCCATCTCTTTCAACCATGTAACAGGAAGAGAAAATGAAAATATTCTTCCTAAAACTTCAGGCCCTAATATCAACCCTATAAATCCTCCTATGACAGAAGCTGGAATAAAAAGTTCCTGAAATACTTTGACCTTTGACTTAATAAAAACTCCTAGGATAAGAAGAAAACTTAAATAACATAATACATAAAATATCTGCTGCATTATACCCCCCCTTTTTTTAATTTTATAGTTCTATTGGCACTTTATCATACTTTAAAGGTGAAACATATTCCTCATAATTTTCATCAAACTCTTTTTTAATTTTCTCATAAAGAGCAGGATCTTCAAGAATATCAATAGCAGTCTGTCCCAATACCTGACCAGCATATTTCATACCTTTCATTGCAATACCATTTTTTCCTTGAGCTACCATCTGCCATGAGTGAGAAGGAGTCCCAAGAGCATAACAAGCTGTAAAGATTTGTCCAGTAGGCATTTTTTTACTTACATCTCCTACATCTGTAGAACCAGACAGAAGATAATTAAAGTTTTCATCATATGGAATATTTCCTCTGAAAACATAGTCATTAAGCATCATATCTTTGATTTGTTTCCATTCTTTTCCACTGGCTTTCTCTATCCAGCCAAATTCAGAAGTTATTTCTTTTTCAGTAAGAGTATCTTTGAATTTTTTAGCATAAGCAAGTTCCTCTTCTGTATATTCTATATTTTCAAATTTTTTCAAATTCTTAAACATTACTTTTTCTATTTCTTTATTTCCTTTATATTCATTAGTTCCTCTGTCAAAAACCATTTTAACTTTAGTTTCTGTCATAAGAGCAGCCCCTCTTGCTATATTGCATATTCTTTGGAATATTTCTTCTACCTGATTTAATTTTGGAGCTCTTACCAGATATAGAACTTCAGCATCAGGTTGTACAACATTTGGAGATATTCCTCCAGTATTAGTTACAGCATAGTGAAATCTAGCTTCCTGTATCACATGTTCTCTAAGATAATTGGCTCCTACATTCATCAATTCCACAGCATCAAGAGCACTTCTTCCAAGTTGTGGACTGGCAGCAGCATGAGAACCTCTTCCCTCGAATCTGAAATATGCTTGATAATTTGCTAATGTAGCTAGAGAGAAAACTCCATTATATGGGAAAGGATGCCATGTAAGAGCTAAGTCTACACCTTCAAAAGCACCGTTTTTCATCATCCATGTTTTTCCTGATCCACCCTCTTCAGCAGGACATCCATAGAAAACAACAGTTCCTTTTAACTTGTTTTCTTCCAGATAATTTTTTACTATTTCTGCTCCATAGAGAGCTCCAGCTCCAAGCAAATGGTGTCCACATCCGTGACCATTTATTTCCTGTTTTCCTTTTTCTTTGTGAGTGACATCTTCTGCCTGTGAAAGTCCTTGAAGAGCATCATATTCTCCCAGTATAGCTATTACAGGATGACCTTCACCATAAGTAGCTTTGAAAGCAGTTTCTAATCCACCTATTCCCATTTCTACCTGAAATCCTGCTTCACGAGCATATTCGGCTAACTCTTCTGCTGATTTGAATTCTTTGAATCTTATTTCAGCATATTCCCAAATATTTTTTGCAACTTCTTCAATAGTTTTTTTACTCATTTGTACCCCTCCATTTATTTTGGACATTGTTTTGGTCAAAATTATACTTGTTTTATTTCAAAAGAAGTATACTATATATTTTTTTATTGTCAATTATATTATTTTAATTGAAATAATATAATTTGTATATTTTTATCACGCCAATTATATCTTTTTGATATATGTTTTCTTATTCTAAATATCTTTTTTTGAATTGATTAAAAAATATGATATAATATAAAATAAATCAAAATTCAGGGGGCAAAAAATAAATGAGCAGCAGAAGAGCATACTATGAACAAGAAAAAAATAATCTTAAAGAACTTATGATAGCACTTCATTCCATTATAATTCAATCCCCTTATATAGCTTCGGTAAAAGGGGCAGAAGTAAATGTGAGTATAGCTTATGGAGTATGTCTAAAATTTATAAAGAATATATTAAAAGAAAATGATGAAGTAGATTATGTAAAAGTAGAAGATATAATAGACTTTACAAAAAGAACAGCACTTTATCCAATGATGGATAAAAGCAGTATAGATGGGAAAAAATTTGATATGGTAATAAAGGATATTGAAACTATTTTGAGAAATTGCAAATACATATCTGAAGCTGGCAGAAAACAAGCTAGGAGGGAAAAATGATAAATTCAGAAAATGAAATTTTTTTTTCTGAGTCATTTCCATTTTGGAAGGCACTCTCTTCTGATGAAAAAAAACTGATAAATAATAATACGGAACTAAAATTATATAAGGCAGGAAGTACTATACATGATTCTACTGAATGTACAGGAGTTCTTTTGATAAAGTCAGGAGAATTGAGAGTATATATTCTTTCTCCAGAGGGAAGGGAAGTCACTTTGTACAGATTGGGAAGTGGGGCGACATGTCTTCTTACAGCATCATGTATTTTAAAAAATATTACATTTAGTGTAATGGTAGATGCTGAGGTAGACAGTGAAGTATTTCTTATAAGTTCCTCTGCATTTAAAGAGCTGAAAAATAAAAATATACAAGTAGAAAGCTTCAGCAATGATATAATAAATTGTCATTTTTCTGAAACTATGTGGGCAATGGAGCAGATACTTTTTACAAGTTTTGATAAAAGACTGGCTTTTTTTCTGTTGGAGCAGAGTGAAGAGAAAAAGACTGAAACACTTAATTTTACTCATGAATATATTGCTAAAAATCTTGGAAGTGCAAGAGAAGTGGTATCTCGTATGCTGAAATATTTTCAGAATGAAGGAATTGTTTCTTTAGCTAGAGGGAGTATCATTATAAAAGATAGGAAGAAATTGGAAGAATTAAAATAAAGAGGTCAATCAAATTTCTAAAATTTACTTTAGATTTTTGATCAACCTCTTTTTTATATTTATACTATTTTTTTCCTAATTCAAGAACTTTATCTTTAGATACAAGTCCTACTGACTTTTCAACAGGTTGTCCATTTTTGAAAAGTATTAATGTAGGGATGCTCATTACTCTAAATTGACCAGCTAAGTCCTCTTGTTCGTCTATATTTATTTTAGCTATTTTTACTCCAGGAGCTAATTCACTTTCTGCTTCTTCAAGGATAGGTCCTAAAGCTTTACAAGGTCCACACCAAGCTGCCCAGAAATCAACTAATACAGGTACATCTGATTTTAAAACCTCTTGTTCAAAATTTTCTTTTGTTATATGTAAAATTGCCATGCCATTTCCTCCTTATTAATATATTTTATTCCTATTTATGTTTTTATTATACAACATATTTTAAAATTTGTCTGTGACTAAATCACATTAAGCTGAAATAAAAAAATAAATATTTGAAATTTTTGCAGGAATGGGATATAAATTAATAATCAGAACTTTTTAAGGAGGAAATTATGAAAATCGTTATTTTAGATGGATATACAGAAAATCCTGGTGATCTCTCTTGGGATATGTTCAAAAAATTGGGGGATATAACAATATATGACAGGACTCCAGAAGAAGAAGTACTGGAAAGAATAGGAGATGCAGAAATTGTAATTACTAATAAAGTTCCTTTTGATAGAGAAAGAATGGAGCAGCTTCCTAATTTAAAGCATATAGCTGTAACAGCAGCAGGATATAATATTATAGACTTAGGAGCAGCAAAGGAATTAGGAATAACAGTAACGAATACTCCTAATTATGGATCGAGCGGTGTAGCACAAATGACTTTTGCTCATATACTTGAAATAACTAATAATGTAGCTCTTCATAGTGATTCAGTAAAAAGAGGAGAATGGGCTAATAATATAGAGTGGTGTTACTGGTACAAACCAATTATCGGATTAAACGGAAAAAGAATAGGGATAATAGGTTATGGAAATATTGGTAAAGAGGTAGGAAACATAGCAAAGGCTTTTGGAATGGAAGTAGCAGTATATGACAGAAATACTCATTCAGATGTAATTAATTTATCTCTTGATGAAATTTTTAAAACATCAGATATAATTACTCTTCATTGTCCTCTTCTTCCAGAAACTAAAAATCTTATATGCAGAGAAAATATAGAAAAGATGAAAGATGGGGTAATAATAATTAATACATCAAGAGGACCATTAGTAAATGGAGAAGATCTTGCAGAGGCTGTTAAAAGAGGAAAAGTATATGCAGCTGGAGTAGATGTCTTGAGTGTCGAGCCTCCTGCTTTAAATGACCCAATGACAAGCTGTGAAGGAATAAATGTAACACCTCATATAGCATGGGCAGCTATAGAATCAAGACAAAATATAATGGATATCTGTTTTGATAATTTAAAATCATATTTAGAAGGAAATCCAAAGAATGTTGTAAATAAGTAATATAAAAAGAGGATGTGAAGATTAGATTAATTTTTGGAAGTTTGGAAATTAGAAAGATTTGTGTAATTAATGAAGTGAGTAAAATGTGAAAAACAGTATGTCTGAACATAGTGAGTTTACTGTTTTTAGTTTTATGAACAAAATTAATAACAAACCTTTCTACTGGAAAACTTCTAAAATTATATCCTATTTCTATCCTCTTTTATATTAAATTAATTCTTTTTATTGTAATCTCTTAATCTTTTATACAGCATAGTTGCTGCTCCCTCTACCAGTCTTTCTTTTATAAAGTCATCTGATACATCTTTGAAATAATTAGTAGCTATCAATGTAGAAAAACCATGAGCATACATCCAGCAGTCTAGGAAAAGTTTTGTTTTAAACTCTTCATCTAATTTATCAAATCTGCTGTCTTTAGACATCTCAACCTTTATCAGATCTCTAAATTCTCTCACAAGCCCGCTGTATGAACTATCTTTCAAGAAAATAGTATGGAAAAGCTGTTTTTCCTCTCTTGCAAACATACACACACCTATTCCTATATTGAGAAATATATATTCTGTATTAGGTTTTTTTACATATTCCATGAATACATCTTTAGCTTTGTTTATCAGATCCTTTTTTAAAATGTCCAATGAAGTATAAAAACTGTATATTGGAGCTGGAGAGGAATTCAGAGATTTTGCCAGATTTCTAGCAGTGATAGCTTCCAATCCATTCTGCTTGAACACCTCAAAGGCTTTTTTAAATATTTGTTCTTTTGTAAATATGGCTTTTTTAGGCACTGTATTCCTCCTCCATTCTTAATTAAAACTTCTTAGTAAATCCTAATCCAACTGCACTTATGCTCTTATCATATTTTTGTTCGACAACCTGTGTTTTACCAGGATATTTTTCTACATAGTTACCAGTTTTTCCATCATAGAAGAAGTGTGTAACTGTAGCTACCCATTCCATAGTATCATTTGGTTTATATTTCAATCCTGTACCTACCATAATAGAGTTTAAAGCATATTCTATATCATCATATGAATTTTTCTTAGCTCCAGTATCAGCATAGTTGACACTTCCTATCCAAGTCCATTTATCAGTTAATTTATACTCTGTTCCAACTGCAATTTCCCAACCATTATCATATTCAGGTTCGAAATGTTTAGAACCAAGTCTTTCCAAAATTATACTTCCTTTAGTTTTATCCATTTTAGCATCTTTATTAAAATAGTAGTTTCCACTTAGAGCCATAGTCCATCTGTCAGTTATCTTGTATGAAGCTCCAGCTGCTAATAGAGCTGGTAAATCTCTTCTATATTTAGAATTAGGCTTGTACTCTGGATAAAAATCACTAAATCCTAGACCAAGAGAAGGATCTTTATTTTCTGAACCAGAAGCTTTAAAATTCATTTTTACTCTTGTATCATATCTCAAAGCCAGATTTAATCTGTCAGAAGCTTTATAGTTAAATCCTATCTGTCCTCCAAATCCCCATGCAGTTCTTTCAGAATCTATATCTGCATGTATAGGAACAGTAAATCCACTTGTCTCAGCTGTAACATTTAAATCTCCTTTAAGATTTCTCATTCCTAATACGGCTCTTGCAGCTATTGACATGGAAAGTTTATCATTTATCATCCATGCTCTTCCTAAAGTATTTTGTATATACATATTAGTTCCTTCAGCAGAAGAACCCATATCTTTAGCATTTGAGAGATTAAGGGAAGGAGTACCTGAAATAATATCTGGAACTACAGCTATTCCTGCAACTCCATCTTTATATTCAAGGTCTCCACCTCCACCTATTGCACCAAATGTCCAGAATATAGCTCTTTCATCTCTTACACTGTATAGTGAAAAGTTTGGAATAGGTTGAAATAAATCAGCCTCATATTTTTTTCCTTTATATTTCATTTCTTCAGTACCAAATGCAATCTGCATTCCAGCATGAAAATATGTTCCTCTTTCTAGCTGCATAAGTCCAGCAGGGTTGTAGTAAACTGAAACGTTGTTTATCATACCGTTTTGTGCTTGGTTACCTAAATATTCAGGGGTATAAGTCTGAATATGGTCAATTGATGCAGCATAAGCTCCTGTTCCTAATACAGCAGTTAGTGCAAGTATACCTAATTTTTTTCTCATTTTTCCTCCCACGAATTTTGTAATATAACATATGTAATATAACACTAGTTAGTTAAAATAAAATGAATAAAGCATTAAAATTTTTTAATGCTTTATTCATCATTACTCTTTATTATTCCTTTTCTGTAGGCATTCAGTAGCTTTTTTAAATCATTAATCTGATTTTGCAGCTCCTTACCTATATCTGTATCTTTAACTCTTATTCTATTCTGACTAGTGTTTACTATACGGCTGGAAGAGATTATATCTTTTCCTTCCTTTATAGCTTTTTCTGTAGATTCAAAAGGTGCATGAGAAACTAATTTTAATCCATATGAATTATAAATTAGAGTATATCCTGCAATACCTGTTTCAGGTTGGTATGCTCTTGAAAAACCACCATCAATGATGTATAATTTTCCATTTGCTTTTATAGGAGATTCACCTTTTTTTACTTTTACAGGAACATGTCCATTTACTATGTGAGATATTTTAGGATTCAAATCAAATTCTTCCAGCAACATATCACAAGTTGTTTCTTCATTATAGAAAGTATAATAGTGATTTTTCTTTTCAGTATGAGTAGCTTTATCTTCTACAAAATATCTTTCAAAGGTTTTCATAGAATCTTTACCAAACATAGGTGAATCTTTACCACACCACATATACCATACATAGTCACAATTTAATTTTTCTTTAGCACTGTTGGCTCTGTTGAAATATGCTTCTCTGCATATTTTTTCAGCAAGATCCAAATATTTTCTTCCTTTGACTTTCTGACCTCTTACATATACATCCTTTAATTTTCCATCTTCAGTCAGTGGGATACATCCATGATAAAGAAGATTGGAATTACATCTTAAATAGATGCTTCCTTTAGCAAAAAGGAATCTGATATGTCTTTGTAATCTTTCACTTCTCAAGAAAGCAAGTCTAAGATTTTCCATAATTTCACTTTCTTCAGGAGTTAGTTTTAAAGGATTATTAATATCAACTGTTGGGAAATTTTTATCTCTTAACTCATATTCTACTCCATCAATTGTTACAATACCTCTTTCAAAATCAGTTTTTCTGAACATATTTCTATGATCCATATCAAATTCTGGATTTCTTTCAATTACATTTCCCTCTATTTTCATTTGTATAATAGTGATGGCTTTATGTATTTGAGCTTTTAGAGGAGTAGTTTTATTTGTTTTGATTTTAAAATGTTCACAAGGATCATTTGCATATTTTTCCATAGCAAAAGCTGCAAGAGGAAGAAGGTTTATTCCATAGCCATCTTCTAAGATATCATTATTTCCATATCTTGCACATATCCTTATGACATTGGCAATACAGGCTTTACTTCCAAGCCCTGCACCCATCCAAAGAATGTCATGGTTTCCCCATTGAATATCCACATTATGATAATCTATAAGAGTATCCATTATAAGATGAGGACTAGGTCCTCTGTCATAGATATCTCCAACTATATGGAGTCTGTCTATTATCAGTCTTTGAATCAGATTAGAAATAGCTATTACGAAATCTTTAGCTCTTCCTATTGAAATGATAGTATCAATGATATTAGCTATGTACTCTCTTTTATTTCTGAGTTCTTTTCTTTCATATATTATTTCTTGAATGATATATGAAAAATCTTTTGGCATAGCTTTTCTTACTTTTGAACTTGTATATTTAGAAGATACAACACTGCACACTTCAATTAAACGGTATATGATAGTCTTATACCATTTATCCATATTTTTAAGTTCTTTTCCAAGAAATTCTATCTTTTCTTTAGGATAATATATAACAGTAGCCAGTTCTTTTTTTTCAAAGGTGTTCAGGTCATCCCCGAACACCTCATCTATTTTTTGTCTTACTGCACCAGAACCATTTTTTAGCACATGGTTAAAAGCTTCATATTCTCCATGAATATCTGTAAGAAAATGTTCTGTTCCCTTAGGCAGATTCATTATTGCTTGAAGATTGATTATTTCAGTAGCAGTTTCTCCAATGTTTTTAAATTTAGTAGAAAGAAGAGTCAAATATTTTTTTTCTTGTTCAGCTATTTCTTTTTCTAATCCACTCATATGTTATCCCCTTTACTGAATAAATTTTCTATTTTTTGTTTTTGATGTAGCTTTGAGCAGCAGCAACAATAGCTACCAGTACTCTAAATGGAGAACAACTTACATAGTCAAGACCAGTTTCTTCAAAGAAGTTAATACTCTTAGGATCTCCACCATGCTCTCCACATATACCAATTTCAAGCTCAGGATTTGCTTTTTTACCTAAGTCAACACCAAGTTTAACAAGTTTTCCAACTCCTCTTACATCTATAGATGCGAATGGTTCAAGTTTGAAAATTCCATGCTCATGATATTCATCCATGAATTTAACAGAGTCGTCTCTAGAAAGTCCCATTGTAGTTTGAGTAAGGTCATTAGTTCCAAATGAGAAGAATTCAGCTTCACCAGCTATTTCATCTGCAAGAAGACAAGCTCTTGGAGTTTCCATCATTGTTCCTATTTTATATTCTACTTTCATTCCTTGCTCTTCAAAAACTTTATCTATTTCAGTTTTGATATTTCCTTTGATAAATTTAAGCTCTCCAACACCAATGATAAGAGGAATCATAATTTCAGGTTTAACTTTTATTCCTTCTCTTTCACATTGAATAGCAGCTTCAATTATTGCTCTAGCCTGAGTATTATAGATTTCAGGATAAGTAACAGCAAGTCTGCATCCTCTGTGTCCTAACATTGGGTTTTCATCTTTCATATTTCTTATTCTTCTCTCAATTTCTATTAGAGGAAGATTTAATATCTCAGCCATTTTTTCTTTATCTTTTGGTTCTTTTGGTAAAAATTCATGTAGAGGTGGATCAAGAAGTCTAACTATTACTATTTCATCTCCAACTATTTTGAAAATGTTATAGAAGTCTTCTCTTTGCATTTCAAGCATTTTTTTCAAAGCCTCTGCTCTTTCTTCAGGATTCTCACTCATGATCATTCCTCTGATAGTCCAGATCTTATCTTTTTGGAAAAACATATGCTCAGTTCTGCAAAGTCCAATTCCCTCTGCTCCAAATCCTTTTCCTAGGAAAGCATCAGCAGGAGTATCAGCATTCATTCTTACACCCATTCTTTTTATTTCTTTACACCAAGAAACAAATTCTTTAAGGTTATCATCAAATTGTGGTTCAGTAAGTTTTACTTTACCTAAGAAAATTTCACCAGTGTATCCACTTATAGAGATGAAATCTCCCTCTTTAACTGTGTATCCACCAATATACATTTCTCTTTTTATATCATTAATTTGAATTTCTCCACATCCAGTAACACAGCATTTACCCATCCCTCTTGCAACAACTGCTCCGTGAGATGTAGCTCCACCTTTTACAGTTACAATTCCTTGTGCAAGACTGATACCTTTGATATCCTCAGGAGAAGTTTCTTCTCTTACAAGGATAGAAAGTGCTCTAGTTTCAACTCTTTCAGAAGCGAACATTACTCTTCCTATCGCCACTCCAGCAGATCCAGGAAGTCCTTTTCCAAGAAGTACAGCAGTTTTAGTAGCTTCTGGGTCAAAGTTTCCATGTAATAATTGAGGAAGTACACTAGGGTCAACTTTCATTATAGCTTCTTCTTTAGTAACGATTCCTTCATTAACCATATCAACAGCAATTTTTACAGCTGCATAAGGACTTCTTTTACCATTTCTTGTTTGAAGAAGATATAGTTTACCATTTTCAATAGTGAATTCAATATCCTGCATATCTTTGTTATGATCTTCAAGAACTTTAGCAAGTTTGATGAATTGATCATATATTTCAGGAAGCTGCTCTTTTAATTTAGATATAGGTTCAGGAGTTCTTATACCAGCAACAATATCTTCTCCCTGAGCCTTTAATAGATATTCTCCAAATACTTCTTTGTCACCATTAGAAGGGTTTCTAGAGAAAGCAACACCAGTACCTGATATTTCATTAAGGTTACCAAATACCATTTCTTGAATTACAACAGCAGTACCCATAGAATCATCTATTCCGTTTATTCTTCTGTAAAGGATAGCTCTGTCATTTTCCCAAGAGTTAAATATAGCATTTACAGCCATAAATAATTGTTCTTTTGGAGATTCAGGGAAATCTTTTCCAGTTTCTTTTTTGTATAACTCTTTAGATGCTTTGATTACCATTTTATATGTTTCTATTTTATCTTCATCTTTTCTTTCAGCAAAAAGCTGTTCTTTTAATTTAAAGAAATGTTCTTTTTCTATTCCCATTACTATGTCAGAGAACATTTGAATAAATCTACTATATAATTCATAAACAAAAACTTTATCTTTGAATATAGCTATCATTTTTTCAGTTGTATTATCATTCATTCCAAGGTTTAATATAGTGTCCATCATACCAGGCATCGAAACAGGTGCTCCTGATCTAACAGATACTAATAGAGGATTTTCACCTTCAAATCTCTTTCCAGTTACTTCTTGTAAATATTCTAATTTTTCTAGAATTTCACTTTCCAGCTCTTTTGTAATTTTCTTCCCATCTTTAAAAAATTCTTTACATGCAGTAGTAGAGATAATAATACCTTCTGGTATAGGAAGACCTATTTTTTTCATTTCAGAAAGGTTACCACCTTTTCCTCCTAATATGTTTATTAAATCCTTACCACCTTCGTTAAATGCATAAACTTTTTTCATTTTTCCTCCTTAATTCTTAGATAAAGTTTCCATGAATAATTTTGCTATATTAGTTTTTGTCAAACGTCCCACTGTGTGATAGATTTTTTTCCCGCCTTTTTCTTCAATTCTTACTACAGGTAGAGAATCTATCTGATGTTTAATGAGTTTTTTTACACTTTCAAGAATAGTTTCATCTTCTTCAGCATAAATTATATTTGGCATCCTAGTCATTATAATATTTATTGGAATTTTTTCTATATCAGTTCTTCCAATAGCTATTTTTAAAAGGTCTTTTCTCGAGACAACTCCTACCAGTGAACCTTGATCAGTTATGAAAATAGTTCCTACATCCTTAGAGAATATATTAAGTATAGTTTCATAAACTGAAAGATTAGTGTCTACAGTTATAGAAGGTCCCATAATATCTTTTACTTTTTCAGAATCTTTTTTTTCAATATAGCTGTATCCAATTTTAGGTTTGGATTCTAATATTTTCATTCCTGTCAGTATTGAAAAATCAGTTCTTAAAGCTGATCTTGTAAGATATAGCCTTTCCCCAATTTCTTTTCCAGTAATTGGTTGATATTTTTTTACAATATCTATAATTTCTTTCTGTCTTTCCGTTAGTGTCAAATTTTTTTCCTCCTTTTATATAGTGTTCACTATTTAAAAGTGTAGTTGTTATTAATTGTTGTTAATATTATATTTACCACAGTTTTTAAAATATTTCAACTCTTTTTTATTGTGCACACTAAAAAAAATACAAAAAATAAAAAAACAGAAAGGGATATGACATTGTCAAAACCTCTCTGTTGTACACTCTGTTAAATCTTATTTAACAAAAATCAGATTTTAAATTTTTTTATAATTTTTTCTTCAAGATTTTTTATAATAAAATAATCATCTTGAAAAATACCATAAGTATTTTCAGAATTTTCTTTAGGCAGAGATATAGAGCCTGGGTTTAAAAATATTTTTCCGTTTATTTTTTCTGCCATTGGGATATGAAAATGACCATATAAAAGTATATCTCCATCCTCCATTGAGGGAGGATTGTCCTTGTTAAATATATGTCCATGAGTCATAATTATTTTCCTGTTATTCCAGAATAGAATATTATAATCACTCATAATAGGATAGTTAAGTACCATTTGATCTACTTCACTGTCACAGTTTCCTCTCACAGCAAGTATTTTATCTTTGTATTTATTCAGTATTTCTATTACTTCCTTGGGAGAATAATCTCGAGGAGAGGATTTCTAGGTCCATGATAAAGCTCATCGCCAAGGATAAGTATTTTATCATATTTTTCTTTTTCAAATATTTTCATAACTTTTTTTAAATAATATAATGAGCCATGAATATCTGATATAACAAACAGTTTCATTATTCTCCTTTCAAGATAAAAAATTATCTGTACAGATTTTTTTCTTCTATAATTTTTTTTACTTTTTCAGGAACAAGGGTACTTATATCTATTTTATTTTTTATCTTTTCTCTTATTTCAGTGGAAGAAACATCAAAAAAAGGACTTTCAAGATAAATCATATTTTTATGCTGAATCTCTCCAGTATATCCCTTTCTTCTAAGTACAACTACTTTACTTAGTTCAAGTATCTTTTCATAATTTTTCCACTCTTTGAAATGATAAGCAGAATCTTCTCCTATTATTTCATAAAATTCATTCTTATTTCCATATATTTCTATGATTTTTTTTAATGTATTTATTGTATAGGAAGTATTATCCTTATCAGTTTCTATTCCTGAAACTTCTACACCAGAGATATTTTCAAAAGCTGCTCTGCACATCTCAGTTCTTAATGTACCTGCTTCTAAATTATTTGCCCTATGAGAAGGTCTTCCCACTGGAATGACAATAATTTTATCAAGATTTAATTGATTAAGAACATATTTAACTATATTTAGATGTCCATTGTGGACGGGATCAAAACTACCGCCATATATACCTATCTTCACTTTTTCAACTCCGCTAGTATGCCGATAAGTTCCTGTTTGTCCCCAGCTTCAAAAATAGATGTTCTGGTTTTAGGATTTCTAAAAGCTCTCATTAAATCAGAAACAAGAGATAAGTATTCTTTTGTAGATTTTTTAGGAGCTCCCACTAAAACAACAAGTTTTACATTTTCTCCATCAAGTGAATTAAAATCTATACTTTCTTTTAAAAGTCCGACAGCAACTACTATTTGCTTTATGTTTTCACATCTGGCATGAGGAAGGGCTATACCCATACCTATTCCTGTACTGCCAACTTTTTCTCTGGCTAAGATATTATCATAGAAATCAGTTTCATTATCTAAAATATCAGAATTTTCTCTAATAAGATTTACTAAAATTTGCAATACTTCCTCTTTAGAATGTTTCCCCTCTATTGTAGTTATGAGTTTATTGTTGAAGTATTTTAACATCATTTCCCCCCTTATAAAAAAGCTGCTGATAATTTTTTTGTAGTTTCATCTAAGGCAGTCAGATTTTTTAACATTCTGATTTCAACAGCTATTTTTGATAAATATTTATCAAAATTTTTAAAGTTATACATTTCTAATGCTTTTAATGTAGAAAGTATTTCAAGTCCTTCTTTACTTTCCAGAAGCTCTTTGTTAAAAATTACACTTTCTTTCAATTTTTCAAGTTCAACAATGCTGTCATCTTTTTCACAGTTTTCATAGAAATAAAAGTTATCTCTATACTTAGTAAGATAAGATAATAAAAGAAAAAATACATTTTCTTCATATTCTTTATTTTCAAAAAGTTTCTTGAAAGAAAGAACTAAAAGAGGTTTTAAACTTTTTGCATCTCCTAAAAGGCTAAATTCTAAAACTGTTTTATAAAATTCTTCTCTATCTCTTAAAAAAAGTTCTTTTCCATATCTTTTTGAAAAATCCAGATTTCCATTAGACAAAGTTTTCATTAATTTTTCTTTAAGTTTTGGAATATCTATATTTGAAAATCTGTTGATAGTGCTTATTTTTTCTCTTTCTCTTAAATTAGAAAAATTGATTACAGAATCAGCCAGATAATCAAAATCACCAGAAAAAGCAAATATCGGAAGAATAAAATTTAATTCTTTTCTTTTGATTTCACCTTCGCTATCTAATGTGAAGTATGATCTTTTATCCAATACTTCAGCAAAAAATGAAAGTGTTTTTATTTTTCCGTCTGTTTCAAGCATTTGAATTATTTCGCTTTTATTTTTTTCTTTTATTATTGTAAGTAGTCTATCATTACTCATTATCTGTTTTTCCTCCAATATCTTTGAGACTATTATCTTCTAAAACTGTAAATTCTATTTTTAATACAAAAAGATTTTCAATGTTCAAATCCCTAGGAAGTTTTACAAGGTCTTTTTCAGTTGTTATAATGAAAGAAGCCTGCATACTGTCTGCTCTTTTTTGTATAAGTTCAATATCTCTTTTTTTGAAATTATGGTGATCCATAAAATCAACTCGCTCTATATAAGAAGGTTCTAAAGAGATAACTGTTTTTTCAAAATTTAACGGATTAGCTAAACCAGAAAATAAAAGGACTCTTTTTCCCTTTATCCAGAAAAGCGGTTTAGGATTTCCTTTTAAATCACAAAGTGAGGTTACTCCATGCTTAGCTGTCGAAACCTCTTTTTCTAATTTTTTTCTTAAATATTTTTTTATTCTTTCTACTTCTCTGTCACTTACAAGATCAGACTTTGTTATTATAAATTCGCTGGCTCTCTTAGCAGCTTTTTTAAAATCTTCTCTCAACATACCTTTAGGAAGCAGCTCTCCCCAACCAAAAGGATTTGTTGCATCTATAAGAACGATATCTCTGTCTCTTGAAAGTTTTCTATGTTGAAATCCATCATCTAGGACTATAGTATCCACTCCAAAATGTTTTTTTGCAAATAGACATCCCTTATATCTATTAGAGCTTACAATGACAGGTACTTTGAGATTGAGAGCATGTATAAATGGCTCATCACCACTTTCTCTTGTAGTGGCAAATATTTCTCGTCCATCACTTACCAAGAGAGGCTCTCTTTTTCTTTTTCCTCTGTATCCTCTGGAAACTACAGCTACTTTTCGTCCCATCTTCTGAAGTTTTTTTGTAAAATATTGAACTGCTGGAGTTTTTCCTGTTCCCCCAACTGTTATATTTCCTATACAAATGATTTCTACTCCAGATACTTTTCTTGCTGGAAGGACTCCTTTGTCATAGAGAAAGTTTCTAAAAGAAGTTATTAAATAATATATAAATGATAATATCCTCATTATTCCCTCACATATTGTTACCATGATAAAATCATGATCAAATTTGATTTTTGGTCTTTAAATAATGTTTTAAGTAAATAGAACTTTAATATTGAAAAAACGAAATAGATAAACTAGATAAAAGATGTATTTTATTGCGTTAAATCGGTATTTAAATCTAATTCATTATATAAAAAGCAAAATGGTTTTAGAATTAAGTGTTATTCCACAATTATAGAGTTTTCCACAAGAAAAGTCAATACAATATTTAGGAGTGAAAATACAACATTATTTCTTTTTTTCAATAAATATCTGTACCCAGTAATTTTTTCCATCTTTATCTACAGCTTTTCCAATTCCTATTTCATTATAATTCTTGCTTAGTATATTATCTCTATGTCCCTTGGATTTCATCCATCTTTCCATAACAAATTCTGGAGTATCATGCCATCTTGCTATATTTTCAGCAGCTGACTTATATTTTATATTTTCTTTTTTTATCAGATTGAAAGTCATTCCAAATTTTTTACTGTTATGAGAAAGTTTTTCTTCCTTAGCCATATCAGCAGCTTTTATAACTGCTATTTTATTTAGCTTTTCATTCATAACAAGCGGTGCAAGTCTCTTGGCTTTTCTTTCTTGATTTACATATTTTAATATTGTTTTTTGATATCCTTCAGCAGAATACAGATTAGAAACTAAACTAAAAGTAATAATCACCATTAAAAATATTTTTGTAATTTTTCTCATTGATTCCCCCTTGAGTATTGTATAGTCTTTTATTTTCTGCTCAATACATTTTACCATAGATATTATTAAATATAAATTTAAGTTTAAGAAAATTAGGATTTTGAACTGTAATTGACTTTTCACTGGCTGCATTATATAATTTACTTATAATGGAAGAAAAAATTTAAAAGGAGAACATATGTGTGTTTGGGAAGCTGGGGTTCCTAAATTAGGGGTAACCGTAGAAAATGAGGGAATTAATTTTGCTATATTTGCTAAAAATAAAAAGAAAGTAGTTTTGAATATTTATAGTTCAGGTTCAGATTTAGCTCCTAAAAAAAGCTTTGTTTTAGATCCGACTATGAATAAAACAGGAAATATATGGCATATTTATTTAAAAGGTGCTTCTGCAAAGACTTTATATACTTGGAAATTAGATGATTCTCCTGAATTATTAGACCCATATGCTTTATCATATACGAACAATAAAAATTATTCAAGAAGAAAAAGTATAGCTGTGAAAAAAGATCATATTAGAAAAAAGCATTTAAATAGAGAGTTAGAAGATACAATTATTTACGAGGTACACATAAAACTTTTTACACAAAATTTTAATTCGATGGTAAAATTTCCAGGAACTTATAGTGGATTTATGGATAAAATACCATATTTAAAAGAATTGGGAATAACAGCTGTGGAATTTCTGCCAGTATATGAATGGGATGATTTTACAGGAAATACAGGAATAACTAATGGAGCTAAATTAAAAAATGTGTGGGGATATAATCCTATAAGTTTTTTTGCACCAACTAAGAAATTTTCAAAAAATCAAACTTTGGATTCAGATAGTGAAGTAGTTGAATTTAAAGAATTGGTAAAAGCTCTCCATGAACATGGGATAGAAGTGATTCTTGATGTGGTGTATAACCACACTGCTGAAGGTGGAAATGGAGGAAAAATATATAACTTTAAGGCAATGGATAATAAGACTTTTTATATGCTGGAAAATAAAGATACTCAATATAAAAATTATTCAGGCTGTGGAAATACTTTTAATTGTAATAATAAAGTAGTAAAAGATGTGATTGTAGATTCTTTGAGATACTGGTATCTTGAAATGGGAGTAGATGGTTTTAGATTTGATCTAGCTTCTATTCTTGGAAGAGGAGAAGATGGGCAGTGGAATGAAGTTTCTCTTTTAAATGAACTTGTGCAGGATCCTATTTTATCACATTGTAAATTAATTTCGGAAAGCTGGGACCTTGGAGGGTACTATGTAGGAGATATGCCAGCTGGATGGAGTGAATGGAATGGAAAATATAGAGATGTTGTAAGAAAATTTATAAAGGGAGAGTTTGGGTTGATTCCTGAACTGCTAAAAAGAATATTTGGAAGTCCTGATATTTTTAAAAGAAATAACAGAGGACCAATGAGTAATATAAATTTTGTCACTTGTCATGATGGTTTTACCATGTGGGATCTTGTTAGTTATAATAACAAGCATAATCTTAGCAATGGAGAAAATAATAATGATGGGGAAAATAACAACAATTCATATAATTATGGGGTAGAAGGTGGAACTGACGACCCTGCTATTCTTGAGCTGAGAAAAAGGCAGATTAAAAATATGTTTTTAATACTTTTTATTTCTCAGGGAGTTCCTATGCTTCTTATGGGAGATGAAATGGGAAGAACCCAGTTTGGAAATAATAATGCTTACTGCCAAAATAACCGTTCTACATGGGTGGACTGGGAAAGAGGTTCAAAATTTTCTGAAATAACCAACTTTGTAAAAAATATGATAAAAATTCGTAAAAAATATTCTATTTTTAGAAGAAAAAATTATTTAGAACTTAATGAATGTGAAAATTGTGAGGTTTCTCTGCATGGAGTGAAACTTAATACACCAGATTATTCATATTATTCATTGAGTATAGCATTTGTTTTACATGATACTGAAACAGATACATCATTTTATGTAGCTTTAAATTCTTATCATGGCGAATTAACATTTGAGCTTCCAATTCTTCAAGAAAAAAAATGGCATTTGTTAGTTGATACTTCCAAGGCAGAAAAGGAAAATTTTAGAGAAGATACAAAAGCTTTAATAGATAGAAAATATCTTGTAAAACCAAGAAGTTCTATAATTTTAATAAGTAAATAAAGATAACAATTCAGGCAGACTTTTAAGTAAAACTTTGAAGTCTGCTTTTTCCATAGTATAATATACTGAAATATAATTTTCCTGTCTTAAATAGGAGGTAATAAAAATGTTAAGTAAATTAAAAAATTCTTTTTTATATTTTTCTATATTATTTGTCATAACAGGAGTATCATGCTTTGTTGCATATAACTGGAATAAAATGGGAAATTTTACAAAAATGACCATTCCAATGTCTTTGATTATATTAGGAATAATTGGCTGGTTCATTTTTCAAAATAAAAAATTATACAGAGAGCTTTCACTTTTTTCATCGTCATTTTTTATAGGGACATTATTTGCTGTATTTGGACAGATATATCAGACAGGAGCTGATCCATATACACTCTTTAGAAACTGGGGGATATTTATACTGATTTTTTCTTTTGTAGAAAAATTTTATCCGCTCTGGACTCTGAATGTAACAGTTTTTACAATAAGTGGAATGCTTTATTCGAGGCTGTATGGAAATTTTACAATGATATGTATTACAGGCTCTATAGTTATTCTATTTTTCCTTCTTATTTACATTATCATGATAAAAAAAATGTCATTAGAAGTAAAAGAATGGTTTTTCTATATTCTTGCTTTTTCTTCAACAGCTTTAATGACTGTAGGAATATTCTGGAATGTTTTAGGGATAGGATACTATAGAAATATTGATATCTATGGACCATTATATCTATTGATATATGTTGTATTTATAGGATTATTATTTTTGCTTGGAAAAAGAATAATGAAAAAGCAAGGCTTGATTATTTTGGATATAGTTTCAATAACCTTCGTTATTTCTTCTTGCATAATGAGAGAAATATCAGGTATAGGATCAGGTGTTGCTGGAGTATTTTTAATTATATGTATTTTTGTAGGAAGTACTATAATTATTACTAAAAATTATTTATCCTCAAATTCAGTAAGACTTATTTTAAATTTTTTCAAAGTAATTTTGGTAGTGTTGACAATAGCTTTTTTCTCATTATTAATGTCTTTCTTCAAACTTGGAGAAGAGGCGATTTTAATAGCAGGAATAGGGCTTCTTGCAGCATCTTGTTTTTTGCCAAGAATTTTAGAGTATAAAGAGGAAAAAAATGAAATTATAACATTTGTATCAGGTTTGATACTAATTCTTGTGTATCTTCAATGGAAAATGAGATTACCAACAACAACAATAGTTGTAATAGGCTGGTTGATATATGGAGGATTCTATATTTTAAGACATTCAAAAATTTTAGATTTTTTAGTTGTTCCTACAATAATTTCAGGACTGATAATGATTTTCCCAAGTACAAGAGGATATTCAGAGACTATAGTGCTTGTAATTCCACTTATCTTCATTTTAGTATCTTGCTGCAAGGAAAAAATGGAGATAATAAAAATGGAAAGAGTGAAGAGAATGGTCAGAGGAGCAGAGGTAACTGCTATTATTCAAGCAATAGTGGTCAATAGCAGAATATTTAGATATAGTTATTATGACTCATATATTATTAATGGAATAATACTAGCAATAGCATTGGGATTACTTTATAAAGTATTTGATAGAAAAAATTATTTTACATTTTTTATTATAGCTATACTAATAGGATTTTTGAGTTTTTTCTGTTTAAGTGTATATGGAATAAATCTAGGAATAATGTTGATTTTGCTGTATATGTATAGAAATGAAAAATACATGATAGGAGCAGCAGTAATATTTTTAGGAGGTGAGATATCCTTCTATTACTACAATCTTCATATAACATTGCTTGAAAAATCTTATCTTATGATAAAAAGCGGTGCCTTATTATTTGTGGGGTTTCTTATTCTATCTAAGTTTGCTTGTAAAGAAAAAGAGAAGGAGGAAGAGCTATGAAAAAAATATTTGTAGTACTTAATCTCCTGTTATTGATGCTGGCTTTTGGATATTCAGTAATAAAAGAGGAGAGAAATTTAAAACAGGAAACTTTCTATATAAAAACAGCCCCTGTTGATCCTCGTTCTTTGATACAAGGAGATTATATGATTCTTAATTATGATATTACAGAATCAGCCAGAAAAGAAGCAAGGGGTCTAAGAAAAGGATATATAAGAGTTAGGATAAATGACTTGAAAGTTGCAGAATTTGTAAGAGTGGATAACAAATATCTTCCATCATCAGATAATGAAATTTCTATTCAATTTCATCAAAATAATTCTACTATGGATATAGGTGTTAATTCATATTTATTTCAAGAAGGAACTGGAAATAGATTTCAAAAGGCACAATATGCAGAAGTTATAGAATTAAAAAATGGTGAGCTAAGATTAAAACATTTATTGGACAGAAATTTTGATAGAATAAAATAAGAAAATAATCCAGAGTTTTTAGTAGAAAGGTTTGTTATTAATCTCACTTTTAATGATTAATTATACAAATCTTTCTACTTTTTAATTTCCCAAATTTATTTATTAACTTTTTTAAAAATTTTAATATAGAATAGAACTTCAATTTAAAATAAGATATTATTTTTTTCTAAAAGAAACAGCTTCCATCAAATGTTGCTTTTTTATATCTTTACATCCTTCTAAATCAGCAATAGTTCTTGCTACTTTCAAAATTTTATCATAACCTCTTGCAGATATTTCCATTATTTTCATGACGTTTTTAAAATATTCCTTATCTTCATCAGCTATTTTACAATATGTTTTTATTTCTTTTTGACCTAAGTTTCCATTTAAGAGATCAGTGCCATATCTTTTTCTCTGTATTTTTCTGGCTTTAATTACTCTGTCTTTTATAGTATTTGAATTTTCTGCATCAGATGAACTCATTAATTCATCTTCAGATAATCTTCTCATTTCAATGTGGATATCAATTCTATCCATAATAGGACCAGAAAGTTTTTTCATGTATTTATTTACTTCATGTTGAGTGCAGGTACAAGAAGCTCCTTCATAATAGTTTCCACAGAAACAGGGATTACTTGTAGCAAGCAGCTGAAATTTACTTAGAAATTCAACTCTGTATTGAGCTCTTGTAATGGAAACCATTCCATCTTCTAAGGGCTGTCTTAAACTCTCTAAAACACTTCTAGGAAATTCTGCAAGTTCATCTAATAGTAAGACTCCATTAGAAGCCAAGCTTATTTCTCCAGGTTTTATTCTTTTACCTCCTCCTATGATGGAAGTAAGTGAGCTAGTGTGGTGAGGAGAACGAAAAGGTCTTTGGTTGATTATAGGTTTTTTACTATTGAGTTCCCCAGCAACACTGTATATTTTTGTAGATTCAATTATTTCCTCCTCACTCATTGCAGGGAGAATTGTTATCATTCTTTTAGCAAGCATTGATTTTCCAGAACCAGGACTTCCTATTAGAATTATGTTATGTCCTCCAGCAGCAGCAATTTCCAATCCTCTTTTTCCTAATGCCTGACCTTTTACCTCTGAGAAATCAATACTGTAATCTTTTTCTTCAAGAAATGGCTCTATATTCAATGGTTTTATTTCACCTTTAGAAATAAAATCAGCGACTTCTCTTAGTGTTGAAACAGGAATAATATCTATTCCCTTGATAAGAGAAGCCTCTTGGACATTATTTTCTGGAATAATTACACCTTTATATCCTTTTTCTCTTACTAAAATCATTGTATTTATTATTCCTTTTACTCCTCTGATTTTTCCATCTAAAGAAAGTTCTCCAAGAAAAAGATAATTATCAAGAACAGAATTTCTGTCCCTTACAAATCCCATAGCAACCATAATTCCAACAGCTATGGGGAGATCAAATTGAGCTCCTTCTTTTTTTATTCCAGCTGGGGAAAGATTTACTATTATTTTTTTGGGTTCCATTCTGAAATCACTATTTTTTAGGGCAGTTCTTACTCTGTCTTTACTTTCTGAAATGGCAGTATCTCCTAGGCCTACTATTGAAAAGAAGGGAAGTCCGCTGCTGATATCTACTTCTGCCTCTACTAAAAAAGGTTCTACTCCTAAATAGCTGGAACTTAAAACTCTTATATTCATAAATTAAGGTGCTCCTCTAATAAGTATTTTTGTACAAAAAATGAGTGGGACCTTAGGTCCCACTTTTGCATTAAATTTCATATTTAATTAAAGCTCTTCTCCACATCTTTTAAGAAGTCTTTCCCATTTCAAATCTACATCTTTTTGTA
>ENA-ORNI01000312-ORNI01000312.1-human-gut-metagenome-genome-assembly--contig:-NODE-312-length-47827-cov-13.2648_pt1 | contig 47827 bp, 47 predicted proteins | sample MGYA00242118_ERZ509028 | MGnify/ENA primary metagenome ERZ509028 (study PRJEB26280, sample SAMEA2338755) | human gut metagenome | biome: human gut; feature: human-associated habitat; material: faeces...
CTGATAATACATCACGATAATATTCTTCAGTTTCTTTATTTTTATTTTTTAAATATTATTAGTGACTATTTTATTTCATATTAAAGAAACTAACTGCTTCTATATTCAGTTTTTCAATTAAAAAATTAGGAATTTATTCTTTTTAAATGGTATAATTTTTTCAATCCAGTATATATTTATTTAAATTTTAAAATAGCAATGAGGTGAAAAGATGATACTGATAGTAGAAGACACTGCACATATAAGAAAGTTAATAAAAGCAGTCCTAAAAGATGAAAACATAGAAATTGAAGAAGCTGTTACTGGGGAGGAAGCAATTGATAAAATTCAACAGGGAAAAAAATATGAACTCATTCTTATGGATATAATGCTTCCTAAAATAGATGGCATCAGTACAACTCAAAAAATAAGAGAAATAACAGAAACTCCAGTAATCTTTTTAACTGCACTCTCAGATGAAAAAAATCAGATTATTGCCTATGAATCTGGAGCTGATGGATATATAACCAAACCTTTCTCTAAAGAAATATTAAAATCTATTGTTAGAAGATATGTCTTTAAAAGCGGTGTAATAAAAAAATATGGAGATTTAGAAATAAATAAAAAAAGTGGAAAGGTTCTATTGAATAAAGAAGAAATAACTTTGACTATAAAAGAAAGAGATATCCTATTTTATCTGGAAGAAAATAAAGGTATAGTGAAAACCAGAGAACAGATAATTTCAGGGGTATGGGGTTATGATTTCATCGGAACAGATCGTACTGTGGACAAGCATTTAACAAGATTAAGAGAAAAATTAAACAGCTGTTCTAAATATATAAAAACTGTAAAGGCTATTGGTTATAAATTTGAGGAGTAACTATGAAAATAAAAAATAAATTAATTTTAACTCTATCTCTTATCCTTATGATTTTATTAGCAGCAGAAGTTATTTTAGGAGAATTTTATTTTGAAAAATATTTTAGATACAGCAAGATGAAAGAATTAGAAAATATAAATTTTATTGTAAATAATAAAATAAACTATGATCTTTTAAAGAAATATCAAGAAGATAATAAAGGATTTGCATTGATAATAAAAGATAATGAAATTCTTACACTAAATAATTTTTTTCATTTAACTTCAATTGATGAAAAAACTGGTGATAAAAAAGTCTTTTTATTAGATGAATTATTGGATAATCTCTATTCTGAAGAAAAATTTGATATAAAAGAGGAAGATAGCCTAGCTATAACCAGTATTCAAATTTTGGGGAATTACTATATTCCTCTAACTATAAAAAAAGGGAAAGAGAATTTTATAGATTACAAAAATATACATAGAAATCTTAATGTAGAAAATTTTCAAGGAGTTGTAAAAGAAGTTGGCATTCCTAACACTATTTTTTCTCAAGCAGATGATTTCCTAGAATTTTTAATAGCCAAAAATATTAATGAGGTTATAACTGATGACTATATTGATGATGATGGTGATGATGAATTTAGAATAATAAATAAAATGATTGAAGACTATAGAGTTATAATTTTTTATTCTTATGAGGATATGAAGGATATCTTTCCTACTATAAAATCTTATTTTTATTTTAAAGGTATCATTATGATAATTATCGTTATTATTATAGGGAGAATTCTTGGAAAAAATATAGTTGACCCTATTGAAAAGCTTTCATTAATGGCTAAAAATATAGGTAAACTAAATTTTGAAAAGAAAGGTTATCGAAAAAGTAAAGATGAAATTGAGGAACTATATAAAGAGATATACAGAATGAGTGATAATCTTGAAGGTATAATTAATCTCTATAAAAAAGAATTAGAAGAAAATAAAAATATCAAAAAAAATATTGAAGAAAAAGTAAGGTATTTTACTCATGAAATAAAAACTCCTTTATCCGCTATTATTGGCTTTAGTGAACTGCTCTATGAAAGGGATAAAAGTGAAGAAATAGAAATAATAAATACTGAAGGAAAAAGATTATTAAAGTTGACTAATGAGCTTATTAAAAATGATAACTTTAATAATGAAAATTATATGAAATTTGAAACTTTTAATCTTTCCCAAACTCTACAGATGATATTAAAAATATATGAAAAAGAATTGAAAAACTTTATTGTCCATATAAATTACCATGAAAATATAAGAGTAATAGGAAATAAAAATAAAATAGAACAAGTTATCTTTAATTTTTTAACCAATAGTATCCAACATGCAGAAAAAGAAATAACTATATCTGTAGAAGAATTTAAAAAAGAAGTAAAAATAAATATTGAAAATGATGGGAAAAAAATAAAAAAAGAAAATTTAAATAAAATATGGAAAAAATATTTTACAACAAAGAAAAATGGAACTGGCCTAGGATTGTATGTATGCAAAGAAATTTTAGATGCTCATTCTTCCAAATATAATATAGAAAATACTTCAGCCGGAGTTAGAGCAACTTTCACTTTAAAAAAATATACTAATGAGACATAGAATAGATATTGGGGTGTTATTATTTTATATAATCATAAAATAATAACACTCTTTTTTATTTTAAGTATAGTTTTTAAGGAGAAATATATGAAAATACTTATAGTACGTTTTAAACAAATTGGAGACTCTATTTTAAGCTCTGTTATATGTAATACTCTCAAAAAAAGTTTTCCAAAAGCTGAAATTGATTATGTAGTGTATGAGCATATTGTTCCTCTATTTGAAAATCACCCATATATTGATAATATTATTCCCATAACAAAAGAGGAACAAAAAAATCCTTTCAAATATTTAGCTAAAGTCTGGAAAGTAACAAGAAAAAAATATGATATAGTTATTGATATTATGTCTACTCCTAAAAGTGAATTTTTCACTCTCTTTTCATTAGGAAGCAAATATAGAATAGGAAGAAAAAAAGAATACAGAGGGATAACATATACTCATAAAATTTCAGAACCTTTAAACTCAAAAGATAAGGTTGATAAATTTTTAAAAATGCTAGTTCCATTAGAAGAGAAATATAAAATAATATATGATAATAACTACACTACTCATATAACTGAAGACGAAAAAGAATATATGAAAAATAAAATGCTGAAAGCTGGAATAGATTTTAAAAAGCCTATCTTCATTTGTGCTGCCACTTCAAGAAGGCCAGAAAAAATTTATCCTATTATAAAAATGGAAAAGACTATAAATAAAGTTGTTGAAGAATTTAATGCCCAAGTAATATTGTTTTACTCTCCAGATGAAAAGAATTTCATTAAAAATCTTCATAAACAACTTAATAGCAAAAATATTTTTGCAAATATAGAAACGAAATCAATAAGAGAGTTAGCTGCACTTATTTCAAATTGTGATATGTTTTTTGGAAATGAAGGGGGTCCTAGACATATAGCTCAAAGTCTAGATATTCCAAGCTTTGCTATTTTTAGCCCTAAGAGCAGTAAAAAGGAATGGCTTGGAAACTTTAACGAAAAGCATCAAGGGGTAGAGCCTAAAGATATTTATCCTGATTGCAGTTCATTAAGCTATAAAGATTCCTATTTATTAATTCAGCCAGATTATATTCTTAGCAAAATAAAAGAAATTTATTCTCAGTTTATAGAAAACAAGGAGGAAGAAAAAAATGAAAAATCTTCTATTTATACTAATAATAGGTATGTATAGTTTAACTTTTACAAGTGATAAATATGATATTCTTGAAGATAGAATAGAAAATAATCTTGAGTATAACTTCAGATCTTTAGATGATGGAAAAAAGAAATTAAAAGTTAAAGAATATGATGTTGATATTTTTGAAGATTATGTAAATTTAAAAGCTGAAATTAATTCTACAGTTAAAAACTTTGATTTTGATAAAGCTTTTATTCCGATTAGAGAAGAAATAAAAAATGAAATGAAATCAAATCCTGAAATTAATATTATAGTAGAATTAGAAAAAGTTTTAGGAGAAGATAAAATAATTTATAATAAAACTCTTTAAAAATAGAACAGCATTTTTTAGAAGATTATAAATAATTAAGATGACAAATTATCTTTTTAATTATTTTTAATCTTCTTTTTTATCTACACTTTTTTAACTTTTTCATGTATATTATATAAGTAACTAATATGCAAGGAGGAAAATTTAAAAATGGTAGGAATCAATATAGGTAATATTAAAAATGAAAGTCTAAATACTCTAAAAAATAACTGGGGAACTGGAGTATTAATACATATTTGCTTCTTTTTAATTTCTCTTCTTTTAGAAGTATTAAATTCTTTGGAGGAATTAGTTTTCAACCAAGTAGAAAATAGTTTATTGTTACTTTTAATTTTTCTTGTTATCTTTATTATTATGAATATTTCTCTTACAAATGCAAATGTTATGGGAAGCCTTAAATGTTTTCTTGAATTAGCTAAAGGAAATAAATTAGAAGTTAAACATTATTCTTTCGGTTTTAATTACATGTTTACTGCTTTTAGAGTAGGTGGAGCTTTTTGTTTATTTACATTTTTATGGTCTCTCCTTCTTGTTATTCCTGGAATTATAAAAAGCATTAGCTACTCTATGTCACTTCTTATAGCAATTGAATATCCTGAAATTTCAGGAAGAGAAGCTTTGAAATTAAGCATGAAAATAACAGATGGATATAAATGGGATATTTTCCTTTTAGGTTTATCTTTTATAGGATGGATTATTTTATGTGTTCTAACTTTAGGTATTGGTTTCCTATGGCTTAGTTCATATATCGATACTGCTTATTGTATTCTCTACTTAAAATTAAAACGTAATAGAATAGAATTGTTTGAAGAATTGGATTCAGAAAAAGAAATTTATCTTTAAATTTTTTTATAAACAAAATAAGGATAAAAATTTTTTTATCCTTATTTTTAAATGGTATTATATCTAGCTTAATCTATTAACTACAACATTAATTAAGCTTTTCATTCCTATCTTTAATATTCTTTCATCAGCAATAAACTTAGAACTATGTAATTTACATAATCCTTTATTTTTTTCACTTTCTCCTCCTATCCACATAAATACTGATGGAACTTTTCTACTAATATATGAAAAATCTTCTCCTATTGAAGTTGGTATTGTATTTATAATAACATTTTCTTTTCCAAGAGTATTTTCTAATATGTTTTTTATATCATTGGATAAACTAATATCATTATATACTGAAACATATCCATCTGTATATTCCAATTCTCCAATACAGCCATAAGCCTTTGAAATATATTCAATAATTTCTTTTAATTTTACTTTTACAATATTATTTATCTTATCTCCAAATGTTCTTACTGTTCCTTCCATTATTACATTATTTGCAATAATATTATATCTATCTCCACCATAAATTTTTCCAATAGATATTACAGCTTTTTCAGAATATGACAAATTTCTACTAATAATAGTTTGAATAGATGCTATGATATTACCCGCTACAATTATTGGATCTTTTCCTTCATTAGGTAAAGAACCATGACAACTTTTCCCTGATATTTTTATTTTGAATCTATCTGATTTTGCTGTTGCTACTCCAGGACAAATTTCTATTTTTCCTAATGGAATTCCTAATACATGCATAGCATACGCCTCATCTACATCTTCTAAAACTCCCAAACTAATCATTTCTTTAGAACCACCAATTGGGGAATTTTCTTCAGCATGTTGAAACATAAATCTAACATTTCCATTTAGTTTTTCTTTCAATTTATTTAGGATAATAATAACTCCCAATAAAATACTTGAATGAAAATCATGCCCACATGCATGCATAATATGGCTATTTTGAGAAGAATATGGTAGATTAGTTTCTTCCATTAGAGGTAATCCATCCATGTCAGCTCTTAAAAGCAAAGTTTTTTTATTTTCATATGAATTTACTTGACCTATAATTCCATAATTCAAAGAATTTAATTTAAGATCATCAATGTTATTTCCTTTTAATATCTTTATTATTTTTTTAGAAGTTTCTTTTTCATCATTACTTAATTCAGGATATTTATGGATATCTCTTCTAAAAGCTAATATTTCATCAAAAACTTCATCTATTAATTTTTCTATATATTCATTCTCAATCATATTCTACCTCATTAAATTTATCTTTTACAACTTTTTAACTTATAATTTTTATATCAATGCTAAAAAATCTCTAATAATCTAAAAAATCATATTATATTTTACTCAACAAGATAAATTATAAACCACCATATAAAGTGGTGGTTTATAATAAAGTAATACTTTTTACCAATTTATTTATTCTTTTTTAACAATCCTTCTTTTTCATAAAATTCAGGATGTCTATCCCTAAAAACATGTATAGTATCCCTTATTTTATGTATCATAGAAAGATCTACACTTCCATAAACTATCTCTTCCTCTTCTCCACCCTCTGCAATTATTTCTCCCCAAGGGTTTATGATTAATGAATGTCCACAATAACTTCCCATAGGACTTTCTCCAACACGATTGCAAGCAATAACAAATATTTGATTCTCTATTGCCCTAGCTTGCAACAAAATTCTCCAATGATTTACTCTAGGATTTGGGAAATCAGAAGTAACTATTATAGCTTCAGCTCCCTTAATTGCATATATTCTTGAAAGTTCACAAAATCTAATATCGTAGCATATCATAAACCCAAATTTTCCTATTTCTGTTTCTATAACCTCTGCTTTATTTCCAGGTTCAATCATAAAATTCTCATCCATATCGCTATATAAATGCATTTTACTATAATCAGCAATTATTTCTCCATCTCTATTAATAAGGAAAGTAGTATTTCTTATTTTGCCATCTGTAAAACTTTTAGTAGCAATTGAACCAGCAACAATAAATACTTTATATTCTTTTGCTAATTTTTTTAAAATACTAACTGATTCTCCGTTTTCAGGTTCACAATAATTTTCCATATCATGAAACATTTTATCTGAAAATCCATAACTCCAGTCTTCTGGTAAAACAACAACATCTGGAGCTGGTACATGTTTCATTGCTTCATGGAATAATTTTTTTACATTTTCAAAATTATACTCAGCATCACAAAATTTTATATTTGTTTGTAGAAGTGCAAAATTTAACATTTGAATTACCTCCTAGTATTTTTTAATAAAAATATTCTAATTCATAAAACTACTTTCAAGAGTTTTATATCCCTTTAGCATAAAGAATAGCTCTAATAATAACTACTATAAAGGTCACAATAGTTATACACCATCCATTTTTTAACATTGCTTTTATATTTTTAGAATGAGCCAATCCCATAGTTCCAACCATATCTACAGTAGGACTAACAAAAAATGTTACTTGACAAGCAACCAATACTATAAATGCCCATATTCCCATATTTACTGACATAGATATGACTAATGGTAAAAATAATTCATGTGTTATTTGGGCTTGAGCAACTCCTGCTCCTGAAATTCCAAATACACCTATTGCTGCTGCAATAACTAAGAAAGCTCCCACTCCTCCTGCATCAATCAGTGGTTTCATATAATTAGAGATTGATTCAAATGCTCCTGACTTTGCTACATAATTCAAAAATGGATCAAATAAAATAAACATAAAAAACATCCAATACATTTTAGAAGATCCCTCTACTAATTTTTTTATAGAATCTGTCAAGCTCATTCCAGCTGAAAGTCCAGTAACTAGAGCTGCTGTAAGCATAACAACTATTGCATAAGAAGCTCCGGCTTTTGCCATAATACCATAAACAAGCATTATAATCATAGTTAATATAAATGCAAAAGTTGCTCTATTAACTATTGGAGTAGCTTTAAAGTCGCTTGCTTTAGTTTCGTTTTCATTAAAATTTTCTTTACCTTTAGTTAATTTTTGAGTATGGCATGCCATAAAATATGTTGAAATCCATATTATAGTTCCCATTGGTATACCCGCATTTATCATAAATTTTGAATAAGTCAGACCTGTAAGTCCCATTATTGTTGCAACTGGCGGAACAAAAGGACCAATTTGGAGCCCTGTTGCAGCTGCTCCATGAAATATAACTCCTAATGTACTAGGAGTTAAACCTAGACATGCAACAATTGGAATTAATATCGGTGCTACAATAGCAACCGAACCAGATAGAGTTCCTAACATAGAAACTAATAAAGTACATGTTACCATAGATATCAAAATTGCCTGTTTTTCTGTTTTTATATTTGTTTTCTCCACAACAAAATAAACTATATTTTGGGCCACTTTTGTATGAGTTAATACTTCCCCAAGACCAGATCCAAGAACAATTATAAACCCTATTAAAGACAAAAATGAACTAAGAGAATTTTTTAAAGTTTCTCCAAAACCAATAATACTCTCCCCAGTCATAATAGCCCCAAGTAAAACACAAAGAAGAACAGATAGATTCATATCTTTACCTTTAATCATCAAATAAATATAAAGAATAAGTGGCAAAAATCCTAAAATTGGTGGTAAATCAAAAATCATAAAACCCCTCCTTTTAATTTTATAAATTGCTTTCTATAGATAAACTTTCACTTCCATAGCAATTTCCTTTAATTTTTCTAGACTCTCTAATGTTTTATCTTTATTTAATTTAGCAAGTTTTATGCAAAGAGCATTTAAAATTGTCATTCCCCCTACAAAAGAATATGTTGTTTCTCCATTTTTACTCAAAAGAGCACAATCAGAAATTAATGCAAATGGAGATGTTAATGTATCTGTTAAAGAAATTATTTTGTTATTTCTCTTTTTAAAGAATTGTGCTATTTTATATGTAAAATCCGTATAAGCATGAAAAGAAATTGTGAACAGTATATCATTCTCTTTTAAATAAAGTAATTTATGGGTATAATCTTCTGTTCCAGAAACTATTATTTCAATATTTTCTTTAAATTCTTTTAACATGAAATAGAAATAATATCCTAAAGAATAAGAAGATCTACTTGAAACTATATAAATTTTTCCTGCATTCTCTATAATTTCTAATGCTTTTTCAAAATTTTCTTTTAAATTTTCATTTGGAAGCTTCTTTAAAATTTCTATATTTTCTAAAATAACATCCTCTAACAAAGTTTCTTCTTCTCTGGTTTGTAAAATAGATTCTTTAAATTCTTTCATTGGAGTTATTTCTTTTTTTAAAATTTCTTGAATACTTTTTTGAAATTCAGGATATCCTTTAAATTTAAAATATTGTGTAAATCTTATAATAGTAGCTGAACTCAATCCAGTAATTTCCGATATTTCCTTTATTGACAAAAAAGGAATTTGAGTAATATTCTCAAAAACAAAATCAGCCATCACTTTAAAACTTTTCGTTAATTTATCATACTGTTCTTTTATGATGTTTATAATGTGCATTTCCATACATTCACCTCTCAATTTTATTTTATTATACATTGTCTTATAAAAAAAATCAATAACTTTTTGTAATTTTTTTTACATTTTTTTATATAAATGTAAAAATTATTACTTTTTTAAAAAATATGAAGTTCTTTTTATAAAAAAAAGATCAAAAGCCATTTAAACTTTTGATCTTCCACTTATTTTTTTAATATAAATCTTTAGTTACATCCAATGTTGCTATTCCATTTAGCTCAAGCCCTGCAAAGCAGTCCTCTTTTTTCTCAGCGCATTTAAGTTTAAAGTATGCTGCCTCTGCTATCATAGCTGCATTATCTGTGCAAAGCTTCATTGATGGATAATAAACTTTTATTCCAAGTTTTGCCCCCTGCTCTGTAAGCTGACTTCTCAATAGAGAATTTGCTGCAACTCCACCTGCAAGTATTATAGTCTTAACATTCTTATCCTTAGCTGCTTTTAAAGTTTTTTTACAAAGAATATCTACTACTTTTCCTAAAAATGAAGCTGCAAGATCTTCTTTTTTAAACTCTTCATTTTTCATATTCATCTTATTTACAAAGTTGATAACAGCAGTTTTTATTCCTGAAAAACTAAAATCATATTCTCCTACTTTTGGTTCAGTTATATGAAGAAAATTTCTGTCTCCTTGGTAATACATTTTATCTACAATTGGTCCTCCTGGATATCCCAATCCAAGTACTCTTGCCACTTTGTCACAGCTTTCTCCTACTGCATCATCAAGAGTTCCACCCATATTTATAAATTTATGATTTTCATCCATATACACTATATTAGTATGACCTCCAGATACAACAAGAGCTATACATGGAAGCTCTATATCATGCTCTAAAAAATTAGCATACATATGCCCTTTTATATGGTGTACTGGTATGATTGGAATATTATGGGCATAAGAAAGCCCCTTTGCAAAAGATACCCCTACTAAAAGGGCTCCTATCAAGCCTGGTGCATAAGTTACTGCTATATAATCAACATCATCAAGAGTTATTTTTGCTTCTTCTAATGCCTCATCTAATATGGCAGCAATATTTTTTATATGCTGTCTTGAAGCTATTTCAGGTACTACTCCTCCATATTCTTTATGTATCTCTATTTGAGAAGATATCTTATTAGTTAATATATCTTTTCCATCTCTTAATATAGCTATCGAAGTTTCGTCACAAGAACTCTCTATTCCTAAAATTATCATTTAGTTCCTCCTTTTTTCTTCTTTCATCTACTGATTATTATATCACTTTTACAAGAAAAAAGCAGTTTTTTCCTAATTAACTTTCAAATTATATTTTTTAAAGATAGAGACCGCATTTTCCAATCTTTCTTTAGAAAGTTCCTCTACCCCCTCCAGAGCATATTTCATTCCCAGTTCTTTATATTTAAACTCTCCAAGTCTATGATATGGAAGCAATTCAACTTTTTCTACATTACCTAAAGCGGATACATATTCAGCTAATCTATTTAAAAGTTTATCATCATCTGTAATTCCAGGAACTACTACATGTCTTATCCAGACTTTTTTCCCTTTCTCCTTCAAATACTGGGCAAATTTCAATGTATTTTCCAGTTCTACCCCTGTGAGCTCTTTATATACTTTTTCATCAATAGCTTTTATATCTAAAAGTACTAAGTCAGTATACTCCAATACCTCTTTTACTTTTTCATTAAATATATATCCTGAAGTATCCACCACAGTATTTATTCCATCTTCTTTACATAATTTAAAAAGTTCAAGAACAAAATCAGCCTGAAGAAGGGGTTCCCCTCCAGTTACTGTAAGCCCTCCTTTTTTTCCGAAATATCCCTTATATTTTCTTACTTTTTCAAAAGTTTCTGTTACTTCTTCTTTTATTTTTTCTTCTGACATATTCCATGTATCAGGGTTGTGACAAAATTTACATCTCAAGGGACACCCTTGGAGGAAAAGTACAAATCTTATTCCAGGCCCATCTACTGTACCAAAGCTTTCATACGAATGTATATTTCCAATCTTACTCATATTTCCATCTCCTTTAAGAAATATTTGATTATTTCTTCAATTCTTTTTTCAATTTTAATTTTACATTTTCTATACCCTCATCACATAATATAGGAAGAAATTCTATCAACCTTTCTTTATCGAAATTCCACCATTTTAATTTTAATAGAATATTAACAAATTCATCATCAAACCTTTTTTTCAATACCCTTGTAGGATTTCCTCCTACAACAGTATATGGTTCTACATCCTTTGCCACTACTGAATAAGCAGCAATTATTGCCCCATCTCCAATTTTTACTCCTGGCATAATAACACTTTCTCTTCCTAACCACACATCATTGCCTATTATGGTATCTCCTTTAAATGGAAGCTGTGATAGATGAGAAGGAGTCTTTTCTTCCCATATACCTCCAAATACATTAAAAGGGTATGTACTTATACTTGTTATTCTGTGATTTGCTGATCCCATAATTATTTTTGTTCCTTGAGCTATTGAGCAAAATTTTCCAATAATTAGTTTATCTCCAAACTCTGGATAATTAAAAAGTATATTGTTTTTTTCAAAATTTACAGAATCATTTTCATCAGAATAGTATGTATAATCTCCTATTTCTATATTAGATGCCTTCACCACATTTTTGATATAGCACATGTTCTTATATTCACATGGAAAAATCTCATTTGGATCAGGTATTATTTTTCTTCTTTTTTCTTTTATATTCATTTTTAATTTATTCTCCTTTTTTATTAGTTTTTACCACCTCCATACAGTCATTTTTATCCGTAATTACCATTCTCTTTTTTCTTAATTCACTCATTATTCTCACCTTTATTTAATTCAAACTTTTATTTTAGTATATCATATATTTAAAGAAAAGGCTGATCCAAAATTGAAAGTCTCTTCCCAAGTTTGAATCAGCCTCTTTAATTTATTTTATATTATTTCAAATTACATTCTTCCATTAATTGTTCTTGATAATACATCTAATTGTTGTTCTCTTGTTAATCTTACAAAGTTTACTGCATACCCAGATACTCTGATTGTAAGTTGTGGATATTTTTCAGGATTTTCCATTGCATCTTCTAACAATTCTCTGTCAAAAACATTGACATTAAGATGTTGTCCTCCTTCTGGAGTGAAGTATCCATCCATCATAGAAACAAGATTTTCTACTCTGTCTTCTTGAGTTTTTCCTAATGCTCCTGGAGCTATTGCAAATGTATATGATATTCCATCATTTGAATGGTGGAATGGTAATTTTGCAACTGATGCAAGGGAAGCTATTGCTCCTCTAGTATCTCTTCCATTCATTGGGTTTGCTCCTGGTGCAAATGGAGTTCCTGCTCTTCTTCCATCTGGAGTATTTCCTGTTTTCTTACCATATACAACATTTGAAGTTATAGTAAGGATAGATTGAGTTGCTCTTGAATGTCTGTAAGTTTCATGTGTTCTTAAATAATTCATGAATTTCTCAGTAACTTTTACAGCAAGTTCATCTGTAGATTCTTCGTTATTTCCATAAGGAATATAGTCTCCTTCTCTTTCAAAATCTACAATTAATCCATCTTCATTTCTTATTACTTTTACTTTTGTATCTCTTATAGCTGCAAGTGAGTCAGCAACTATTGAAAGTCCTGCTATACCTGTAGCTTGAGTTCTTTCAATATCAAGATCATGTAACCCCATTTCAAATGCTTCATATGCATATTTATCATGCATATAGTGAATTATTTTTAAAGCATTTACATACACACCTGCAAGCCATTTCATCATTTGTTCAAATTTTTCAACTACTTCATCAAATTCTAAATAATCTCCAGTTACAGGTTCAAATTTAGGTGCCACTTGAACTCCTGTTTTCTCGTCTTTTCCACCATTTAATGCATAAAGAAGAGTTTTAGCAAGATTTGCTCTAGCTCCAAAGAACTGCATTCCTTTTCCTATTTTCATAGGAGATACACAACAAGCTATTCCATAGTCATCTCCAAATTCTGGTCTCATTAAATCATCATTTTCATATTGAATAGAAGATGTATCTATTGATACTTTTGCACAATAGTTTTTCCAGTTTTCTGGAGAATTTACCGACCAAAGAACTGTTAAATTTGGTTCTGGAGCTGGTCCTAAATTATATAGAGTATGAAGATATCTGAAAGATGTCTTAGTTACAAGAGTTCTTCCATCTACACCTTGTCCTCCCAATGATTCAGTAGTCCATGTAGGATCTCCTGAGAATAGTGCATCATATTCAGGTGTTCTTAAGAATCTGATTATTCTTAGCTTTATTATAAATTGGTCTATAAGCTCCTGAGCTTCTTCTTCAGTTATAAGTCCAGCTTCAAGATCTCTTTGAATATAGATATCTAAGAAAGTCGAAGTTCTTCCTAATGACATAGCAGCTCCATCTTGATCTTTAGTTGCTGCAAGATATCCAAAATATACAAATTGTACAGCTTCTTTTGCATTTTCTGCTGGTCTTGTAACGTCAAAACCATAAGAAGCACACATTTTTACAAATCTTTTTAATGCTTGAATTTGCTCATGAGTTTCTTCTCTTCTTCTGATAGTTTCGTCATCCATTTCAGGAATTTCTAATATTTTCATTTGATTTTTCTTATCTTCTATTAGTCTATCTATTCCATAAAGAGCTACTCTTCTGTAATCCCCTATTATTCTTCCTCTTCCGTAAGCATCAGGAAGTCCAGTTATAATCCCATATTTTCTTGCTGCTTTCATTTCATCAGTATATGCAGAGAAAACTCCTTCATTATGAGTTTTTCTATATTTTGTAAATATTTCTTCTGTCATTGGATCAATTTTATATCCAAAAGCTTCTAGAGAATTTTTTACCATTCTAAGTCCACCTTTTGGATAGATTCCTCTTTTTAGAGGAGCATCAGTTTGAAGTCCAACAATAGCCTCAGCATCTTTTTCAATATATCCAGGTCCATAAGCATCAATTGCTTGAGGTTTTTTTGTTTCAGCATCATAGATACCTTTTTCCCTTTCCTCTTTAAACATTTCAGTAAGCTTATCCCATACTTTCTTGGTATTTTCAGTGGATTTAACTAAAAAAGATTCATCTCCTTCATATGGAGTGTAGTTGCATTGTATAAAATCTCTTACATTTATCTCTTTCTGCCAAAGGTCCCCTTTAAAACCATTCCAATATTTCATTATGATACCTCCTCATAAAATAAAAACTTAATATTTAAAAACTGAATGATATCAGTTTTACTAACTGTTTAAAATATTTATACTTTTCATTGATCCTTTTTATATATTTTTATTTTATCATTCCTTATAAATTAAGTCAACAATTATATTTGATATTTTTTTATTGTCTTTTCCTAAAAAAATGTATAAAAAAAACCGACAATCTAGGCTTGTTCGCCCAGACGGTCGGCATTGTCATCGTTATACTTCATGTGGTTAATTCCACGTTCCGTCAGTCATATAACTGATATAATATTAACATTTTACAATCTTCTTGTCAATAAAAATATAGGTTTTTATAGTATAAATTACACTACAAACATTTATATTGCTTCAAAGTTCCTAACTATGATATCTCTCACTTTGATATTCAAATTTTTTAGTTCTTCCTTAGGAATATCTTCTACAAAAATTGGTTCATCTACAACTAAAGTTACTAGTTTCCCTCTATTCATTTTAAGAGTTCCTCTTTTTTGAATATCATATGTCCCTTTTAATGTAAGTGGAACAATAATTCCTTTAGTTTCAGTAGCTAATTTAAAGCTCCCTTTTTTAAAGCTTAACACATTTCCATTGATTGTCCTTTCTCCCTCTGGAAAAATTACAGTAGGATACCCTTTTTTTATAAGTTCTACAGCTTTTTTCATATCTTTAATTCCTTCTCTTGGATTTTCTCTATTGAGAAAAACACAGTTGCTTTTCTTCATCCAAGTCCCAAAAAAAGGCCAAGATTTCATCTCATGTTTTGCTACAAATCCTACATCCATATGTAATGCTGTAACTATTGCTGGTATATCAAGATTGCTTTGATGATTACATACAAAAATTATCCCTTTAGTTTTATCTAAAGAATTTATTGCTCTTCTGTTCTTGTATTTTACTCTTAATTTTACATTTAGACTTCCTAATACCATCTTTGAAAGCCATTTTAATTTTCTTCTTGAGTATTCTACTCTTTTTCTTTCACTTAAAAAATGAATCCTTGGAAGGTAAAATATACTTATAAATATAAACAAAAAGAAACCTGTTGATGAAGCTAAAATCAAACCTAACATTTTATCCTCCACATTACTCCAGCTCTGACACTGCTTTTTTTATGTCCTGATATTCAAAGCCCTTTCTCATCAAAGAAAGTATCTTTTTTTCTTTTTCTTTATCCCCAAGTCTGATCCATAATTTTTTTATCTCTTCTAATTCTTTTACAGAATTTTCTCTTATGATTTCTTTTATTATCTCTTGAGAAACTCCTTTTTGAAAAAGCATGAATTCCATCTTTTTCTTTCCATAATTATGATTTCTTACATAACTTCTTCCATATTCGTAGTCATCTAAATAGTTTTTTTCCCTAAATTCTTCTATAATTTTATCTATTATATTCTTTTCTCTATATTTTAGCAATAGTTTAGTTTTTAATTCCTTGATTGAATAATCTTGTTTTGATAAAAGGAAATACCCCATACTTAAAGCTCTTAATCTGATAAGTGCCTCATATTCTTCATCTGTAAGGAACTCCTTATTCTTCAAATCAAATTCTGTTATAGTATTTTTATTCAAATCTATATAGAATATCTCATCAAAATATATCTTATTGCCTTTTAAATTAAACTTCTTCAAAACTTAATACTCCCTCTTTGGCCTCCGGTTTCTCAGTTTCTATTTCTTCTTTTTTTTCTGGTTTTATAGCTTTTTTTACTTCTTCTTCTATTTTTTCAAGAAGTTCTACTTCAGTTTCAAGTCTTACTTTTACATTTTCTTTTCCCTGTCCAAGTCTAATATCTCCAAAACTAAACCAAGCTCCAGACTTTGCAACTATATCCTTTTCAATGGCCATATCAAGTATTTCTCCCACTCTTGATATTCCTTTTCCATACATTATTTGGAATGCTGCTTCTTTAAATGGTGGAGCTATTTTATTTTTAGTTACTTTAACAACAGTTTCATTCCCAATTACCTCATCACCTTGTTTTACTGACCCTATTCTTTTTACTTCCATTCTTACTGATGAATAAAATTTTAAAGCTTTTCCTCCAGTAGTTGTAGTTTGAGGTCCAAATCCAAATCCACCTATTTTATCTCTGATTTGGTTTATAAATATCATTGTAGTTTTTGATTTATTTAATGTAGCAGTAAGTTTTCTTAAAGCTTTTGACATAAGTCTAGCTTGAAGTCCCATCTGCTGATCTCCCATTTCTCCGTCTATTTCTACTTTTGGTACAAGTGCAGCTACTGAGTCTACGATTATAGCATCTACAGCTCCTGATCTTACCAGCATATCTGCTATTTCTAAAGCTTGTTCTCCATAGTCTGGCTGTGATATAAGAAGTTCATCTACATCTACTCCTAAAGCCTTAGCATATACAGGATCCAAAGCATGCTCTGCATCTATAAAAGCTACTATTCCCCCTGCTTTTTGTGCTTCTGCTGCTATATGAAGTGCTATTGTTGTTTTTCCTGAACTTTCAGCCCCATATATTTCAACTACTCTTCCTCTTGGCACTCCTCCCAAACCTAATGCCGCATCTAGGTTTATACTTCCAGTTGAGATAACCTCTATATTCATTTCCTGATTGTCACCAAGTTTCATTATAGATCCTTCACCAAAATCTTTTTTTATCTGTTTCATTGCAAGTTCTAATGCTTTTTCTTTTTCACTCACTTCACGGTTTCTTTCTGTATTCTTTGCTTTTGCCATCTCTTATTCACCACTTCCTTCATATTTTTACACTATTTTCTATTGTTTCAAAAACTTCTTTTCCTGTTATCTGCCTCATACAATTAAAATGACCTTTAGGGCATTCTTTATCTCCATGCAGACTGCAAGGAGAACATTTTATATTCTTATCTATTAATACAGTATTATTACCAAAGTCAAACATTTCTGGACTTGTGGGTCCGAATATTACAAATGTTTTACATTTTACTCCTCTTGCTATATGAAAAGGTCCTGAGTCATTTGTAACAAGAAAAGAAGCTCTGGATAAAAGTGCTCCACTCTCTTTAAGAGAAAGCTTTCCAGCCATATTGATTGTATGACCTCCGCTTATTTTATCTATTCCATTACAAAGTTCTTCATCTTCTTTTCCACCAATAAGGACAGTTTCTTTCCCATATTTTTCATAAATTAGATTTGCAAGTTCTCCAAATCCTTCTTTTGTCCATTTTTTAGTATTTTTTGAAGCCCCTGGTGCCATTACAGGTAAACCCTCATATTCTTTATGTGTCTCATCTTTTTCAGAAAAAGCAAAGCTTATGTCTTCACCTTTATATTCAATTCCAAAATCTTTAAATGCACCAAAATAGTTTTTAACTATTGTATTATCAACTTTATATTTTATCAATCTCATTTTTACAAGAAGAGTTTTCCACCAGCTTCTTTTTCTGTAAGTGAAAGTTTTTACTCCAATGTTTTTTGAAATAACTTTTGATCTTATTTTAGAATGAAGATCAAATATATAGTCATATCCATTTTTTTTCAGTTCTTTACCAAACTTCTCCATATTATGAAGTCCATCATTCTTTTCCTTATTAAACAATATAACATTATCAATATATGGAACTCCCTCTATAGAATCCTTAAATTTGTCCAAAACCAAAAAATCTATAGATGTTTCTGGATATTTTTCTTTAAATGCTTTCAATACAGGGGTAGTCAATATGATATCTCCTATTGAGCTCAGCCTGATAACCAGTATTTTCACTTTTTTCTTCTCCTAATACTCTTTAATTTCATCTTGAACTTTGAAAGCAATGTCAGGTACCCCCTTAACATCTTAGCTCCTTTAAAATAGATATTATCCTTATCAAAATCTATTTTTTTAGGACAGCTTTCCTCAAGATACATAAATTCAAAACTCTTTCCAAAATTTCCATATTTATTTTTTTCTAACTTTGTGTCTATAAGATAAACTTCATTATCTTTTATTAAAAAATTGTTCAAGTGAGAATCTCCATGAAGAAAACCTAACTCATGTATTTTTTTTAATTCATAACTTATTAACTCTATATCTCCAAAATTGCTTTCTCTCCCATCAATATATGAATAGATAAGATATGAATCTACTACAGCTAATCCTTCTTTTTTTTCTACAGCCAGTCTAGGTTCAGCTCCATTTAATCCAACTTCTCTTATTTTTTCTATATTTTGAAATTCTCTCCTACTTTCACTTCCTCTAAATATAGAAAGGAATCTCTGCCATTTTCTACTGTTTTTTTCAATAGGATGTTTATACACAAGCCTTTCTTCATCTATTTCTATAAGTGCTACATAGCTCCTTTGATCATCTTTTAGTATTTTTATAATTTTATATTCCTTATTTTCAATTCTTTCATACAGTTTCCTGTCTTTTTTTTCTTTGTAGTATAAAAAAATATTCCCCAGTTTTTCTTTATCCATAAAATCAGACTCTCTCTATTATTTTCAGTATTTCATTCAATACTATTTCCGGTTTTATATCCAACATACATTTGAAATGTTTTTGAGGGCATTTATCTCCTCCATGAAGTGAACATGGTCTACATGGCAGCCCTTCTGTCTCAAATATCACACTATTTTTAGACCATGGAAAAAATCCCAGTTCTTTTACAGTAGGGCCAAATATTGCAAGTATTTTAACATCCTTCCATGCTGAAGCTATGTGTATAGGAGATGAATCATTTGTTACAATCAGCTCTGATCTCTTTATAAGTTCTGCAAGTTCCAAGAGAGAAGTTTTCCCTCTGAAATCAACTACATTTCCACCAGTTACAATATTCAGAGCTAACTCATCTGCTCCACCTATTATCCCAGTTATTATATCTTCTCTATTCTTTAATTGCCCAATTATTTCATTAAAATATTCAAGAGGCCATTTTTTAGTAAACCACTTACTGCCAGGTGCCAGCAGTATAAGTTTTTTCCCTTCATATTCTTTTAGCATTTCATTTATTTTTTTTACATCTTGTTCATTTGGATATAATTCTATTTCATACCTTTTATTTTCTTTTCCAGAAACAAAAGATAATAGTTTTTCTACCTCATGTTTCTTTTTGTCATAAGGAATTTTTTCTGTATATAGAAAAGAAGCTGCTGCATTTTTATATCCTTTTCTTACAGGAGAACCTGTCAACCACGACAAAACAGAACTTCTCAAATATCTATGAGGAGTTATTACCAGATTAAAATTTTCATATTTTAACCTTTTCCCCAGCTGATATATTCCTTTCAATCCTTTATGTTTTCCTCTTTTATCATACTCTATTATCTCACTTATATTAGGATTATTCCTCAATATAGAAGCTCCTGCTGGTGTTGTAACATAAGTTATATCACTCCAGGGATACACTTCTTTCAGCTTTTTTACCAATGGTGTAGAGAGGACTATATCTCCTATAAAAGCTGTGTGTATTATTAATATTCTAATTTTTACCACCTTCCTCAAGCTTCAAGGCTCTTTCTAAAGCCAAAATCAGCTCAAGTTCCATATTTTTATCATACTTATCAAAGTATGGATTATTATAGTCTTCTGATGGATTATTCTGATCTGGTATTAGATAAAATACTTTATCATTTCCAAGAATTCCCCATCTTGTAGGACTTTGTGTTTTTTTAGCTGGATAAATCGCAACTATTCTTTTTTTCAATGCTCCTGCTATATGAGTAGGCCCTGTTGAAGCTCCAAGATATACATCTGCTCTGTCTATTATTGCTGCTATATTTAAAAGTTCTCCACCATTAGCATATAAATATACACCTTTTTCCAAAGAATCTTTTACAAGTTTTTCTCCTCTTTCTTCTTCAGAAATATGGCATGTAATTATAACAGCTACCTCTGGATTTCTTCTTTTAAAATTCATAATAAGATTTGCATACTCTTCATCTTTTATATTCTTTGCAGACCCGCCAATAAATGGATTTATCACTAAGGCCTGCCCCTTTATATCATTCATTTTAAAGAAAAGTTCTGCTGCATTTCTATGTTTTTCTTCATAATTCATCTTAGTATTTAATTCATATACTTTTTGATAAAGTTCTTTATCTAATTTTCTAACAAGATCAAGATTATATTTTCCCTCATTTTTTATAGATTTTGACCTTTTCTGCCATACTCCCTTGTTGAAAGTAAAAATAGATGAAAGTTTAGATATAGGTCCTATTTTAACTTTTGCTTTACTTGCTCTTGCCAGTTTTGCTACAAAAGAGTCATTATACAATGCAATAAATACATCTGCCTTAAAATATGCTATTTTTTCTATAAGTTCACTTTGAGAATATTCATCTATCTTCAGAATTCTATCTATATAAGGAAGATTTTTTACAATCTCATAGTTATATTTTCTTACTAAAACTACCAGTTCTGCATTAGGGTACATTTTTTTTATCATAAAAAAACTAGGAATAGACAATATTAAATCCCCTATTTTATCAGTTCTGGAAACTATTATTCTTTTTATATCCATTGTCAGCTCCCTCTATCAGTTTTTCTTATCTATGTAACTTCCATTCTTATATATTTCTCTGAGCTTAAAATATTTTACCATTGAGTACATAGAACTTGTACTTGCTAAGAGAAATCCCTCTACTCCATCTAAAAATCCAAGTCTTATAATATACATTCTTATAAATTTATACATTGGATTAAAAATTATCTGTCCTATACTTGCTTTTTTTCCTTTTTTGTAGTATTCCAAAGCACCTTCAGTAGTATAACGATTGAATTTAGAAAAATAATCCTCTAAAGTCAGATAACTATGGTGATATATATCTTCTTTTATTTTATATACTTCTTCTTGTGTCACAAAACTTTCATGTACTGTATTATCATTAAATCTTCCTGCTGTTTTCAAAAAAAGTCTTACAGCATAAGATGTTCCCCATCCTCCATGTTTTATTTGTTTTCCAAAACACACAGAGAGCCTGTTTATTTCATATACTTTTTTATCTTCATTTCCATTTATTATTTCTAATATTTTCTGTTTCAATTCAGGAGAAAGTTCTTCATCTGCATCTACTGCTAATATCCATTTTCCATTACAGCTTTCTATTGCAGTATTTCTTTGTTTTCCATATCCAAGCCATGGCTGATGTATAAATCTAGCTTTATAATTTTCAGCAATCTCTTTAGTTCTATCAGTAGAGCCACTATCTACAATAACTATCTCATCACATATATCAGCTAAAGCCTTCAAAGTTCTCTCTAAGTTTCTTTCTTCATTGAAAGTCATTATTGCTGCTGATAATTTCATACAATTCCTCCAAAAAACTTTTATATCAATACACTAATTATATCAAATATCACTTCTTTTTCAAAGCAAATATCTTTGTTCAAAAAAAGAAAAAAGATGAACCGGCCAAGCTCATCTTCTTCCATAAAAATATTTAGGGTTAGACTACAACATATGAATCTAAAAAGTGGGGTTTAAAAAAATTATTTGGAATATGGTGCCTAGAAATGGATTCGAACCATCGACCGTACGGGTATGAACCGTATGCTCTAGCCAACTGAGCTATCTAGGCATATGATTATTAATAGTACACTACTTTTTATCTTTTGTCAATATTTTTTTGTTTTTATGTTGTAAAAAAGACACGCCTATTGTGGCGTGTCCTTTTTTAAGACTTTTTCACTTAGATTGCTTCAAATTCGTCTTTTTCTGCTGAACATAAAGGACATACCCAATCCTCTGGAAGATCTTCGAAAGCAGTTCCAGGTGCTACTCCATTATCTGGATCTCCATCTACTGGATCATAAATATATCCACAAACCTTACATTCATATTTTTTCATTATGTTTCCTCCTGGTTTTTTACTGATTTTATTTTAATCTTATCTTAAATTATCTGTCTTTCCATAATCCATGAATATTGCAATATTCAAATGCTATAACTTCTTTTCCTTTTGGTACTTCAAAGAAAGCCTCTGGCTCTTCTCCAGGTTTTAGATATTTTCTATAAAGTTTATCTCCATCTACTATAATTTCAATAAATTCTATATAGTGAGCTTCAAGCATAGGGTGTTTTGTGTCTTTTCCAACTTTTACAAGATATCCATTTTCTTTCTCTTCTACATAAGGAACATGTTTCTCAGTTGAAGCATCTTGAGTTTTAGCTTCTAATTTTTCTACCTTGTCGTTACCAGCAGCAGTTGAGCATCCTTTTCCTTCAGAAACTACCTCAAATACCATATCACAATCTTTACATTTAAAAAATTCATTTTTTGTCATAATAACACCTCCATAATAATTTCATGTTATTTTAATTATTCAAGCAGTTTTTGCAAATTCCTTTAAAATAAAGATGATGTTCTTTAATTTCACATGCATCTAATTCTTTAGAGCTCAATAATTCTTTATTTACATCTAGATCGTATATCTTTCCACATTGCTCACATTTAAAATGACCATGTATACTCATATCTATATCATATCTAGTTTCATTTTCCTCTATTACTATCACATTAGCTATTTCTTTTTCTATAAAAAGATTTAATGTATTGTAAACAGTTGTTTTTGATAATGTTGGTATTTCAGTGCAAAGGGCTTTATATATCATATCTACTGTTGGATGGTTTCTTTCTTCATACAGATATTGAAATACTTTCATTCTTTGGTATGATGGTTTTATTGAATGACATTTCAAATATTCACCAATATTCTCTATTTCTATTCCCATTATTCTCCCCTCCTTAACCAATCTAAGTCAAAATTGTAATCATTATATATTTAATGATATAACGATTTTCGAATTATGTCAAGTTAGTTTTCAAATCACTAATATTTTTTTCATAAGATATCTATGAATTCCATTTCCATATTCATTTTCTTGATATTCTACCATTTCATATCCTAAGTGCTTATACATCTCAATAGCTATTTTATTTTCTGGGTCTACTGTTAGAGATATAGCCTCATACCCTTTTTCCTTAAGATACTTTTCACTTTCATTCATTATCTTTTTTGCATTTCCCATATGCCTAAATTCTCTCAATGTACATATACCATAAAGAAATACTTCTTTTTTATCAAAGCACTGCATATATTCTACTATCGAAATTATTTTTTCTTCTTTTTCCAAAACAAATACTTTTCCATATCTAAGAAGAGCTTTCAATATCCAAAGATCTACTCCACCCTTTCCTCCAAAAGCTTCTTCTTCTAATTCTACTATTTCGCTTATGAGAGGTAAATCTGCTCTGTTCAATTCTTTTAAAATCATTTTTTTCTCCTATCTATCAATAATTAACTTCTGAAAGATAAAGCCCATAGGGGTCTGCAACTTTTTTTATAAAATCCTTATTAGGATTTTTCAACATATTCTTCAAATAATTTTCATCACGATTTCCAAAATACACATCTAATGCTGTCCCCATCATTATTCTTATTTGAGATTTCAAAAAAGAATTTCCTTTTATATCTATAATTAACTTATTTTCTTTTTCTTCTGCTGTTATGCTGTATATCTCTCGTATAGATGTTTTACTGCCACAGTCACTGAGTCTGAAATTATTAAAATCATTAACTCCCACTAAAGGCTCCAGTATTTTAACAAAATTATTCTTATCTATTTTTTCATTAACTAATGTCACATATCTGCTTTCAAAAGGATTCTTTATCCAGCTTATTACATATCTGTATGCCCTATCTTTTGCCATAAATCTAGAGTTAAAATCTATATCTGCATCTTCCACTTCAAATATTTCTATATCTAAAGGCAATCCTTTATTAAGAGCATGTTTCAGTTTTTCAACTGGTATAGGAGAACTTGTTAGAAAATTAGAAACTTGTTCTAAAGCGTGAACTCCTCTGTCTGTTCTGCCAGCAGATATCATATTTACTTTTTCTCTTAAAACTATATCTAAAAGTTTTTCTATTTCTCCCTGTACAGTTCTTTTTCCTGGCTGTCTTTGAAATCCATAGAACATGCTTCCATCAAATCTGTATCTGATTTTTATGTTTCTCATTTTTCTTCTCCATATCTCAGTGTTTCAAAAAATGTAAAAAAAAGAGATTCTTTTTAGAATCTCTTATCAGCAAAGTGGTGCGAAGAGAGAGACTTGAACTCTCACGTCTGGGACACTAGATCCTAAGTCTAGCGCGTCTGCCAATTCCGCCATCCTCGCACGATGGTGCGTCATACAAGATTTGAACTTGTGGCAACACGATTAAAAGTCGTGTGCTCTACCAGCTGAGCTAATGACGCATATTAAATTTTAATGGGGTGATCGACGAGGCTTGAACTCGCGACAACCAGTGCCACAAACTGGCGCTCTACCAACTGAACTACGATCACCATATCTAAATCATAAATCTGTAATTTGGATAGTGGCGTATCTGAAGGGATTCGAACCCCTGACCCACGCCTTAGAAGGGCGTTGCTCTATCCAGCTGAGCTACAGATACACTCAGTAGTCTTAAATGGAGCGGGAAACGAGGGTCGAACTCGCGACATTCAGCTTGGAAGGCTGACGCTCTACCAACTGAGCTATTCCCGCATAGATGGTCGGAATAGCAAGATTCGAACTTGCGGCCCTCTGCTCCCAAGGCAGATGCGCTACCGGACTGCGCTATATTCCGAGGCCTTTCTTTCAAGACAAGAATGATTATATCATTTATACAAAAACATGTCAACACTTTTTTTCAAAATATTTCAAAAAATTTTTTTAATCATTTCAAAGAATTGTAGAACCTTTATAAAACCTAGTAAATTTGGGATTGTATTTTGTTAAAATTAATAATATAATATTAAATATATAAAGGAATTTATTCTTACTTCTCGAAAATTACATTAATAACAGAGAAAAAATTTTTTGATTTTTTATTCTGAATCAAAAAATTATTTTTTATCATAAGGAGGATTTAAATATGAATACAAAAAAAGCTATGTCTAGTCTTTTACTAGCTTTAATAATTACAGGTTGTACATCTTCACCTTTCTTAGATGAAACTGGTTCTGTAAGTGGTAAAACTAAAGGAACTGCTGGAGGTGCAGCAGCAGGAGCTTTAATAGGACAGCTTATAGGTAAAGATACAAAAGGAACTCTTATAGGGGCTGGTGTTGGTGCTCTTGCAGGATTAGGATGGGGAGCATATAGAGACCGCCAAGAGCAAGAACTTAGAGAACGTTTAAAAAATACTGAAGTACAAGTTAGCCAAAATGGAGATAATCTAAACTTAAATCTTCCTGGAGGAGTTACTTTTGCTACTGACAGTTCTAATATAGTTTCAAGTTTCTATGGTCCATTAAATTCTATAGCAACTGTACTTGTTCAATACCCAGAAACTAGAATCATAGTTAATGGTTATACTGATAATGTAGGAAGTGCAAGCTATAATGTCAGCCTATCAGAAAGAAGAGCTGCAAGTGTTAGAAATTATCTTATCCAACAAGGTGTTTCTGCTAGAAGAATATCTTATGTAGGATATGGAATGGAAAATCCTAGAGCTACTAACAGTACAGCTGCTGGAAGAGCTGAAAACAGAAGAGTAGAACTAGAAATATTACCTATGAGCAACTAATATTTGAAGATTAAGCAAAAAAGAGTGTAAAAATTTTTTATACTCTTTTTTTATTTTATTTTTTTCTATTTTAAGACTTCTTTTTTATTTTTTAAATATTTTATTTTCATTTTGAAATTTTTAGAAAATATTTTTTCGTTTTTCTTGACATGAATGTTCTATAATGATATGATGTAAAAATCAAAGTTCAAGGGGGAGATTTTTTATGATTAACACAAGAAAAATAGGTATCATAGGAGCTGGACATGTAGGAAGTCATTGTGCTTTTTCCTTGATATTACAAGGAGTATGTGATGATATAACTTTTGTAGATGTTAATAAAGAAAAAGCTGTATCTCAAGCTTTTGATTGTATGGACACTCTCGCTTTTCTACCGCATAGAGCAGTTATAAAAAGTGGGGAAATAAAAGACTTAGGTGATAAAGATATCATAATAATATGTGTAGGTACTATCGATAATATATCAAAAGATCGTCTTTGTGAACTTGATCACTCTTTAAAGATAATAAAATCATTCATTCCTGAAATAATGAAAACTGGATTTAATGGTTACTTTATAGTTATAACAAATCCTGTAGATATAATTACATACTATGTCCAACAACTTTCAGGACTTCCATATAATAAAGTTATAGGAACTGGTACTGGGCTTGACTCTGCAAGACTTCGTAGAATATTAAGTGTTGAAACTGAAATAGATGCAAGATCAATCCAAGCATATATGCTTGGAGAACATGGAGATTCTCAAGTAGCTGCATTTTCATGTGCTACAGTAAATGGAAAACTTCTTCCTGAACTTATAGCAGAAAAACCAGAAAAATTTTCTAAAATAGACTTTGAAGCTATTGAAAAGAAAACCACAGAAACTGGATGGGATATTCTTTGTGGTAAAGGCAGTACTGAATTTGGAATTGCTTGCACATGTACTGAAGTAGTAAAAGCTATTTTTCATGATGAAAAAAAAGTTATGCCTTGCAGTGCTTTTCTTCAAGGAGAATATGGAACTTTTGATATATATGCTGGAGTTCCAGCTGTTATTGGAAAAGAAGGTATAGAATATATAATCGAACTTCCATTAAATGAAAGAGAAAAGAAAAAACTTTCTAATACTTTTGATATTATTAAACATCATGTAGAAATAGGCAGAGAGTCTGTCAAAAATTAAATTAACCTCACTAAAAACATAAAGGTTGATTAGAGTAAAACTTTACTCTTAATCAACCTTTTCATTATAATTTTTAAATTATTTTCATTTTTCAAATTCTGTTCTGTATTTTTCTAAAAATTTCTCTCCATCTATAAATCCTTGGCGATATGCAACAAGGAGCTTATCTTTATTTTTTTCAAATCTATCTATAACAAGAGGTTTCTCAGGAGCTATTACCCAAGCCTTCCCCTCTTTTTCCAATCTGGCTACTTCTTTTTGATTTTCTCTATACACTATATGATGTCTTTTTAGCAGATCCATCATTGCTGGATATTTTCTCATTACTAAAGAACAAAAAGTTTGAAATCTTACAGCAGGCTTTATAAATTTTCTATGACGTGTAAGTATTACAATAAGCTTATCACACCCGTCTCTCAAGGCCTCATTTACTGGTATAGGGCTTGATGTTCCTCCATCCAGATATTTTCTTCCTTTATATTCTACAACAGGTGCTACAAGGGGAATAGATGCTGAAGCTTTAAGTACAGTGCTTCCATCTCTTAAAGAATCTTTTCCATAAAACTCTGCTTCACCAGTTTCAGCATTTGTCACTCCAACTTTAAAATCACAAGGATTAGCAAAAAAAGAATCATAATCAAATGGATCTATCGTTTTAGGAAGTTCATCATAGAGAAAATCCATTCCAAAAAGAGATCCTTTCGTCAGCAGATTATAAAAACTTAAATATCTTTTATCATTTATATACTCAGTATTTGTACGAAGAGCTCTTCCTTTTTGCCCTGATATATATGAAACTCCATTTGAAGCTCCTGCTGATACTCCAATTAAATAATCCGGCATAAAATTATGTTTAGTAAAGGCATCCAGTACTCCTACTGTATATACCCCTCTCATTCCACCGCCTTCTAATACTAGTCCTGTCTTCATGATATCCCACCTTCATTATAAGTATTCATATTTATTTTACTTTATTTTCTCCAATTTTCCTATAAGAAAATATTTTCATACCTATATTTATTTAATTTTTTTATCTTTTTCTTTTCAATAAAAAAAGATCAGGCTCTATAATATATAGTTACTGATCCTTTTTATATTAGGGTTATCTAATTGTTATTATTTTTGAAATAATCCATTTAATAATTTTTCCATTTCAGTTCTCAATTCTGTACGTTCTCCATTCCAGTGGTTGACTATAATAGCAAAAGCATATCTTTTATTGTCTTTTTCTAAGTATCCTGCATAAGATTGAATTCCACCCATACTTCCACTTTTAATTCTTGCCTTTTCATTTAGAGGTGTATTTTTAAGAAAACTTGCTACTGTTCCCTCTTTTCCTGCTACTGGAAATAATTCTTCAAACTTAAGTTCTTTTTTATTATCCATATACATAATAACATCTGTCAATAATTTAGTTGAAAGAGTATCTCCACGAGAAAGACCACTTCCATCTCTCATAGTTAATGAATCTACATCTAGTCCTTTTTCTTTCCAAAATTCTACAACATTTACTCCTTCAACTTTTTCTAAAATCTGGAATAAATGTTCAGCATAATGATTATCACTTCTAGTTAGTAATACTTTTATAATTTCAGAAACAGGAGCTGATTTAGTTACAGCAATTACTACAGTATTTTTAGGTCTTTTTGCTGTTAACCTGGCAGTAGTTACTTTTCCATTAAACTTTATTCCATTTTTTTTCATATAATCAGAAAAATATTGTCCTAGGAAAAGTCCTGGATCTGGTATATCACTCTTTATTGTAATTTCCTTCTTATCTTGAGGAACTATTCCATAGAACCCTCTTCTATTTTCAAAAGGCACTCCTCTTACATAAATATCTCTTTTCCCATCTGGTGATACAACAGCCTGATTGTCAAAAGTTAAATCTTTCATTTCAGGTTTAGTTCCAATAATTTTAGGAGTAGTTCCTGGTGCTCCTGAACTTAAATATAGAGTATATATATTATCAAAAATACTTATTCCATAAGTTCCTGGTGCATAGTCAGTTCCCATGTCTTCCCAAAGCCATTTTCCAGGTATCCCATCATATCCAAAGAGATCATCTAAAACTATAATATCTCCATTTACAGAAGTTATTCCAGCTTTTTTCATCTCTTTAACCCAATCTGCCAAAAAAGCTTCTGGAGCTGTTGAAATTCCATCAGAACCCAAAGTTGGATCTCCTCCACCTTGAATATATAAAGTACCTTTTAATATCCCATCTTTATTAATGTTTCCTTCATACATAAGTTTAGTTTCAAAAGTTTTATCTCCCCCCATAACTTCAAGAGCTGCTGCTGAAGTAATTATCTTCATAACTGAAGCAGGAACTAATGCACTTTTTCCTCTGTGATCTGCCACAACTTTTCCCGTTTTTAAATCAACTGCATAAAAACTTAAATCTCCATGTTCTACAATTTCAGCTTTAACAAATTCTTTTACAACTTTTGGCTGACTAGATAATTCTCCAGATGACACAGGTAATTTTGTACAACTACTTAGAAAAATTCCTAAAAGCACAATCCACAAACAAACTCTTTTTTTCATAAAACACCTCTTTTTTAAAATATTTACACTTCTTTATATACCCTATTATTTTTTGAAAAACAAATATTTCTTTTCTATATGTTCAATGTTATCTCTATATATCATTAAAAAAAAATTTACTTTATATATATAAAACAGATGTATTTATCTATCTTAAAAACTATTATATATTCAGTAAACTAAATTAATATTTTTATAAAAAGCATTCTTTATTTCCATGTACAAAAAAAGACTCAGAATAAAATCTGAGCCTCTTTTATATCAAATTCTTATTTTATTTTTGAACATGCATCTTTTAATGCATCAATAAATCCTTCAGAAGTATAAGTAGCTCCTGCAACAGTATCAAGAGATTCTATATCCTGTGTAGATTTAATTGTAGCTATCAAACTTTCAACAGCAGGACCTGCAATAGCTTCAGTATCTCCATGAGTACATATTATTTCAGAGATTCTAAGCTCTCCTTTACCATTTTTCTTAGCTAATATTTCAACTTTTACATCACTGTCAAATCCTTCAGCAGTCCCTATATATTTTTTAGGCCCTTGTGATTTTTCAACAAATATACAAGCTAATCCTACTACTATAAACCCTATTACACAATACTTTCTTATTTTTTCTACCCTGCTTTCCATCTTGTCCCCCTCATTAATATTTTGTTATTTTTTAGCCATGCACTTTATTTTTATTTTTTTAATGTCCTATATATTTTAAATTAATTATCATTTTTTTTCAATATTTTTTTGAATTTTTTACTTTAATAATTGAATTATAGCTGTACTAACTCTAAAATATTTCTTTTATATCCTATTCTTTTCTTCAAATAAAATAAAAATATCTACAAAAAAAGAAAAAACCCCTTTTTCTCAGAGAGGGATTTTTCTTTTATCTATATATTAAAACATCTTGGGGAAAGATTTTATATGTTTAATATACCAAGGCTTTGTGAAATTATTGTGAAATTTCTAGTAATTATTTTTCTTATATTCTTCTCCCCATATAAACATTGAATCTAATATTTTTTTCAGACTATACCCAGTATCTGTAAGAGTATATTCAACTCTAGGAGGAACCTCAGCAAAAACTTTTCTTTCTAATAATCCATCTTCCTCCATAGATCTCAGATTTTGTGTAAGAACTTTTTGGGTTACACTTCCAATAGATTTTCTTAATTCACCAAATCTTTTTGTTCCTTCAATTAAATCCCTTAATATTAAGACTTTCCATTTATTTCCTATAAGTTCCAGAGTTATTTCCACCGGACATGATGACAAATTCCTTTTTTTCATTTTCTCTCCTTTTAAACTCTTATTTTACTTAATAGTATCTTTTTGGTGCTTATATAACTTTAAAGTGCTTACTTTACAAAATATATCTATATGTTTATTATATACATAAGGAAATAAAATTACAAGTTATCAAGGAGGAAAATTATGAATGAAGTATTAAACTTTTTAAAAAGTAATCCTGTACAATTTTTTGCTACTGTGGGTTTAGATAATAAACCAAAAGTTCGTCCATTCCAATTTATGCTGGAAAAAGATGGAAAATTATTTTTTTGCACTTCAAATGAAAAAGAAGTCTATAAAGAAATTAAAAGTAATCCCTATGTAGAACTATGCTCATCCTCTCTAGAGTCAGTATGGGTAAGACTTCATGGAAAAGTTGTTTTTAAAAATGATCCAGATATAAAATCAAAAATATTAGAAAATAATCCTCTTATAAAATCAATTTATCAGACTCCTGATAATCCTGTTTTTGAAATTTTTTATTTAGAAGGTGCAGAGGCTGTATTTTATGACTTCTCTGGAAATCCACCTAAAAAATATTCTTTATAAAAGTTTCAAAAAAGAAAAAATCCCTTTTTTTTAGAGAGGGATTTTTCTTTTATCTATATATTAAAACATCTTGGGGAAAGATTTTATATGTTTAATATACCAAGACTTTGTGAAATTATTGTGACCTTTCCAGTACATTTTTTTACTAGTTCTTTTTTGTTAAGAATTCCCATTTAGTTTCTTGTGTAACTATTGCTACAAAAACCAACATACATCCTATCCCCATTTGAAAGGTCATCCTCTCATTAAGATACCATACAGCAAAAATAGCTCCAAAAACTGACTGAAGAGTTAATATTAAAGCTGTGCTGGTAGAAGAAATATATCTTTGGGCAATTGTCTGTATAGCAAAAGAAATAACTGTACTTATAACTACCAAATATCCTAATGTCCATTTTATTTTAGGAAGGATTGAAAAATCATATCCCTCAAAATATCCCACAAGAATAATAAATATTCCTGCTGTTACTATAAATTGAATTACTGTTATAAGTATAGGATCAGAATCTCTTCCATATTTCTCAATAGCTATCATATGTGCTGCAAAGAAAAATGAACAGCATCCTGCCACCATGTCCCAGATATTAAAAGCTACTCCTTTTTCGATAGTGAGGAAGCCCAATCCAACTGTTGCTAAAAAAGCTCCTATTACAGCAAATTTATCAGGTCTTTTCTTATTTATTATCCATGCAAGAAATGGAACTATTAGTACATATGCTCCTATTATAAAAGATACTTTTGATGCTGTAGTATTTTTTATACTAATTATCATAAAATAAAATGCAAGAAACATAAATATTCCTATTATACTTCCATTTTTTATGTCTTTCATTTTTGCTTTCTTTATCTTTCCTATATAAATAACAAAAAGAAGCAAGGCTGAAAAACCAAATCTAAACATCATAAGTGAAAAAGGCTGAACGATACTCAAAGTGTCTTTTAATACAGCAAATGTAGTCCCCCATACCAAAGCTACAATTGCTAATGTTACAGAAGATGCCATCTTTAATTTTTCATTTTTATTATTCTTCATCTATCCCCCTCTAAGTATCATCTCCAGCTAAATTATTTTATTTCTATTACAGGGAATCTATCTGGAATTACTATTCCAGCTTTATCCATAACTTTTTTATTCTGTATTTTAACTTTTTCAAGAAGATCTTTTTCATCAAGGAAAAGAATTTCTCTGTTTTTCATTAGCCATTTACCATTGCACATATTAGATTCTACATTTTCACTGCTCATGGCATATACAATATTTGCCACAGGATCAATCACTGGAAGAGAATGAATAGTATCTGGATTTAAAATAATAAGATCAGCTTTTTTTCCAACCTCCAGACTTCCAATTTCTTTTTCCATCAATGCACATCTAGCTCCATTTATTGTAGCCATTTCCAGCACCTGCTCTGCTGATACTGTTTTAGGATTTAAAGTTCTCCCTTTATGAATAAGTGAAGTAAGATACATATCTCTCATCATATCCATTCTATTATTTGATGGAGCTCCATCTGTTCCAATAGACACAGCTATTCCTTTTTCCAACATTTCTGGTATTTTAGCAAATCCAAGAACTACTTTCATTGCTGCGCCAGGGTTATGTGATACCTTTACATCATACAATCTAAATAGATCTATTTCTCTTTCTGTCAGCCATACGGTATGAGCCGCTACAAGATTAGGACCAAGAGCTCCAAGCCTATTCATATGTTCAACTGTTGTCTCTCCTCTTGTGGCTCTTGTGTAATCCATTTCCTCTTTTACTTCAAGAACATGCATGTGAATACCTGTATTATACTTATCTGCTAATGTTTTTGTTCCTTTTATTAACTCATCAGAGTTGTTAAATATAGTCCTTAGTCCAAACCAGATTTTTATTCTTCCATCTGCTGTATCATTATATTTTTTAAATAACTCCTCCTGAAAATCAAGTTCTTCCTGAGCTGTTTTCTGCCATGCTTTTGGCAGCCCCTCTCCTTCATCCATTGTAGATTTAGAAAGACAAGCTCTTAATCCACACTTTTCTACAGCTTCAGCCATAGCATCTACATATTGTCCTCCAGCTTCCAAAAAAGTTGTCACTCCTGTTTTTATAAGCTCTACACAACAAGCAGTAGAAGAGATAAGAGAGTCTTCATAATTGAAGCTGCTTTCATATGGCCATACCCTTTCTCTCAGCCAAGTAAGAAGAACCACATCATCTGCTACTCCTCTTCCCAATTGCTGCGAAAGATGTACATGAGTATTCACAAGCCCAGGAAGAATAATTTTTCCTTGTGCATCATAAATTTCTGCATCAGCATTTACAAGAGAGTGCTCAACTTTTCCCACAGCTTTTATTTTATCATCTTCTATTAAGACAGAGCCATTTTTAAATATCTCTCTGTTTTTATTCATAGAGATTACATATCCATTTTTTATCAAAATTTGAGACATATTTTCCTCCCTCTTATTATACAATTAAGTTTATTATAGAAAGTGTTCCTATTACCCAAAGAATAGGACTTATTTTATTATATTCTTTAGCTATTACATGCATTATAATATATGATATGAAACCAAAACTTAATCCTATGCTGATACTGTAAGTTAATGGCATAAATATTATAGTTATAAATGCTGGCACAGATATTTTAGTATCATTTAAATCTAAAGCTTTTACACTTTTAAACATAAATACTCCTACCATAACTAATGATGGTGCAGCGGCAAACATAGGAACTATTCCCACTATTGGAGTTATCAGAAGAGCTGCAAGAAACAGTATTCCTGTTATAAAAGAAGCAAGTCCAGTTTTTGCTCCAGCAGCTATACCCGCAGCTGATTCTCCAAATGTTGTAACTGTACTAGTTCCTAAAAATGCTCCTATTATAGTAGAAGAAACATCTGCAAACATCATTTTTCCAAGTCCTTTATAATGTCCATTTTCATCTTCCAGTCCTATTTCTTTAAAACAAGCAATCAAAAACCCAAGTGAATCAAATAAATCTATAAACATAAACGAAAATATTGATCCTAAAAGAGATATTTTCAAAGCTCCAAATATATTAAGTTTAAAAGCTATAGGTGCAATACTTGGCGGCATAGCTATTACTGCATCTGGCATAGTAACAAGCCCACATACCATTCCTAGTAGAGTAGTTATTACTATACTTATCAGTATTCCTCCTCTTACTTTCTTCATTTCAAATCCAGCCATCATCATAAGTCCTACCACTGAAAGAACTACAGGAAGATTAAATTTACCAAGTGCCACAAGAGTAGCCTCATTCCCAACTATTATCCCCATATTTTTTAACCCTATAAATGCTATAAACAGACCTATTCCAGCAGTTGAAGCTGTTGTTATTGGTGCTGGTATTGCATTGGCAAGTTTTTCTCTAAATCCTAATGCTGCAAGAATAAAAAAGAATGTTCCTGATAAAAATACAACTCCAAGAGCATCCTGCCAAGATACCCCTTTTCCCATTACAAGAGTGAATGTAAAAAATGCATTCAATCCCATTCCAGGAGCCATAGCTATTGGTACATTTCCCATAAATGCTGCTAAAAATGTTCCTATTGCAGTAGCAAGACAAGTAACTGTAATCAATGCTCCCTTATCCATTCCAGACATAGAAAGAATAGCTGGGTTGACAAATATTATATATGCCATTGCCAAAAATGTTGTTACTCCTCCTATTACTTCTGTTTTCACACTGCTGTTTCTTTCTTTAATTTTAAATACTTTTTCTAAAAATAACTCTTTAGACAAAATCTTTCCTCCTTAAATTTCTATATATTTTAAATTATTTGTGACTAAAGAATAAAAAGGATATTAAAAATACCCTCTCAGTTATTATATTTTTTACCCAATAAATATTTTCCCTAAAATAGGTAAAAGAACAGGGACAGAAAATGTTAATATAATTCCTGTTATAAGAGTAACCAATCCTAATTCTGCTCCTACAAATTTAGTAATAGGCATAAGCATTGTATCCATATTCCCAGCCCCACCAGATGCAATAGCACTTCCTTTACTTATTTTGATTAATATAGGAAGAAAAAATACAGTAAAAAACTCCCTCATTATATTTACAATAAAGCCATAAGTTCCAGCTTCTATTCCAAATTTACTGGTCATAAATGCTCCAGTCAGACTGTAATATCCCATTCCGCTAGCTGAAATAACAGAAATATTTTCAGGAACACCTAATATTTTCCCAGCTACAGCTCCTCCTAAAAGACTTCCCATTAATATAGCCAAAGAATAATTCAAAATTATCTCATAAGATTTATCCATAAAAAAAACACCAATAATTACACCTAATATTACACTTATTGGAATAATTATAGTAAGCAGAGATTTCCCCGCTTCTACTTCTTCATCTCTCCTATTTTCATAATTTTTAAGTTCTAATTGCTTTTTTATCTTTTCTAAAGGAAGGATAGTTTTTTCCAATATTATAGTTAAAATTACACTGAATAATATCCCAAAAATAGAAATAACAGCACAGTTCCATCCTATTTTTCCAAGTTCTGATATAATTTCTTCATTAATACCTATATTCATTCCAAGAGTAGTCATTAAAATTACTATAACTCTATTTATTCCCATATCTATTTTTTTCATAATCTCTTTTGAAAGATTTCTGGTTCCTATTATGATTCCAAAAAAAAGACAGATAAAAGGCATTATTGTCATTTTTTAACTCCTTTTGATGCTTTTATAAAATCATTCTTTATTCTATCATCTTTTTTGAAAGATTACAATTTAAAGATACTATCATATAAGAGATAAAGTATTAAATTGAATGTAAATAAAAAATTATTTCTACATAATCTTAATCATCACATCAAAAAAGGAGCTCAATAAGAACTCCTTCTTTAAAATACATTTATTCTTTTAATTAAATCTAATTTTTCAATTTTTTATCCAAATGTTTTTTGCCTAATATCACTGCTCCCAGGCTTCCAATTAAGGCTGTCAATTCTCCTGGAATAGGAAGACTGTATATTTCAACTCCCATAAAAGCAGTTAAATAAGGAGTTATTATGTGATGAAATATTACTAATATACTATACACATAAAACAGATGCAGAATCCCTCCTCTTTCAAGGAATTTTGAAAATATCTGTAGTCTTTCCTTTTCCACATCAGCCATTATTTGATCCACTTCTTCTGGCTGTAAATATTTTCTTAATATATCTGGTAAAAAACTGCTTATTACATTTAATACAGTTTTTTGAAACATTAATATCACCTCTCTTATTTCCAATTGTTCTCTATGTTCAAATATCTTCTTTTTATATCTTGAGGTGCTTTTTTACCCCATTTCAGACCTAGTTTAAAATCATATATATCATTGGATTTCAAAAGTTTTTTGTTTCTTATAAAATTATGCATAAGCCCATTTTTACTGAGATTAAACTGATTATGATAGTCTACCAAGTGAACAAAAGTTTTTTCATCTTCAAATTCTGGCAGTTCACTGAGATTAGCTACATAATTTACCATTTCTTCAATGTGCTTCTTATCCAGTTCATCTATATCTTCTCTATGATTTTTTAATTTGTTATTAAGATCTCCTATTTCCTTATCCAGTCTTAATAATCTATCAATATCACCAGTTGTAAATCTACATTTTTCTTTTAAAAAATTTCTGGCTTTTGAATTATGCTTTACATCAAACTGACTTCTGCCAAAACTATATCCAGATATTCCCCCTGCATAACTAAATTTACAAATTACATTTTCATTTCCTGATATTTCATTTAAAGCTATTACATACATGATTTTATTTAAATCAATATTTTTTATTATTTCTTTTATATTTATAAATATCACTCCTTTCATTTAAAAGTTTTATAGTGTTTCTACTTTTTTTCCTAAATATATTTGTCTTTTTAAATTTTGTTCAACAGGAAAGTTTTGGATCCAATTTGCCATATCTGAAACCCCTACATTTTGAGTCCAATATGGTGGGAACTGTAGAAAAAAATATGGTGCTATATCAGCTGTTTCAAAATTAGTTGGAGTTTTTCTCCATAATTCTATTTTAAATACCTCCATATTCAAACAATTATTATTAGTTCCAATTTCAATTCCAATAGCAGTTGTATCTTTTTCTCCATTGCCAGTTTGCATATAATTATCTAAATACCCTTGTGGATACTGCATTGTATTCATTTGCATTCCATAAAGATCATAATATTTATTTTTATCCTGCTCCTCTGTTTGAATATAAACATTTTCACTTGCTCTTGCTAACTGCATATTATTTACAAGATTGTAATATCCTGTACTTGTATCAAACCATTGCCAGATCATAAAATCATCTGTATTTCTAGCCCAAGCATTTATTCTAACATGAAAAATACAAAGTATTTTGTCGTTATTTCTTATGGCTTCTTCTACTAATTTCCCTGAAAACTTTATAATTAATGGATATGGAATATTATTAGGCTGTTCTTGAGGTATAGAAGAAGAAAATGGAAAATTCACATAATTATTATCTTTTTGAGTTCCACCATTTATAGCATCTATTAATGGGGTAATATCCATATCAGTTTTAACTGGAACTTGGGAATTATACGAATCAAAATATCTCATTTCTACTTTAAAATCTTCATTATTATTATCTGATGTTATTTGAGGATTCAACCTTTCCCATTTCTCATATTTCCACTTTACTTTCCCTTCTAATTCTGGATAATTTTCTCTATATATTGGCCTATAGTTTTCAAGAGATAGCCAGTCTTCTGGAGTTTCTACTGTCCTAGTCAAAGTCTCGACAATATCTCCTGCTGTTGCTCCTGTTCCTGAAATACCTGCTTCTCCTTTCCAAGTTGACCACTGAAATTCAGATCCATCATCATATATAAATTTATAATATACTTTTTCATTATCTTCTCTTACAAATTGAGTCCTTACTATTCCATTTCCTTTTCTTCCCTGTTCTCCTTGTTCACCCTTTTCTCCAATATCTCCTTTATCTCCTTTTGGAAGTACAAAATTTAATACTTGTTCTGGACTTTCGCCATTTATTATTACTTGTGCTTGTTCTCCTTTTTCAACATTTCCAACAGAAAGAATATTTCCAGGCCCTATATCCCCACGATCTCCCTTCTCTCCTTTTAGATTATCACTATATTGATATTCTATTTCTCCCTCTACTCTTACACCTAATTTATTTTCTTCCCAAGTGAATTCTAACCCTCTTCCTACAAGAGACAACAGCCATTCTTTCATTCCATAATCTTCTGGTTCCTCTCCTTCTCCTGCCCATTCCCAAGTAAAGCCATTCTCTACTGCTACTTCAAAGGCACTGTCTCCATCTTGAATAGCTATAAAATCACTTTCACCAGTAGTATATTTTATTTCCCAGTTATTAGTTTTATCTATTTTTTCAACTTTTTTTACTTCTACAATTCCTCTTCCTGTTTCACCCTGGACCCCTTGTATTCCTTGCTCTCCTTTTTTAGCTATTATTTCTCCTATAACAATATTATCTTCTCTTATAATTTCATAAACATTATCTCCATTGGATAATGTTTCTTTATATTTTAATTTTTGAATTGACATTCCCCTTGGCCCTTTTATTACTTCTGCATTTATTTCTAATGCAATATTTCCTTGTTTTTTCAATTTTATACCTCCTTTTTTTAATATCCTATGGCTCTTATCCAAACTCCTTTTGCCCTAACATCTGCTTGTAAAATAAAACTTGATTTATCTCTATATACAGCTCCTACACCTTCAGAATCATTTCCTTTACTTCTGAGTATATAACTTCTTCCAACTACTATGCTTAAACAATCATTTGGAAATGATATAGGGAAATTTATTATTCTTCCATGCCAATCATCATCAACATCTGATAAATATAACCATTGTTCTATAAATCCATCATTATCTCTCCTATATCCACTTGTTCTATTTTTTACAAATATAGGATCTGGTCTAACTACTTCAAGAAATTTAGAATAATCGTTGCAATATTGTATTCTTCCATCAGTTGCTTTATAAGCAATTCCACTTCCTAATGGAAAATTACTGTTTAAAAGCGTTGTTGTATATATATCCCCCACTTTTATTCCGCCACTTGTACCTCTCTGAACCAGTTTACTCCCTACATTCTCCATTGACATATCTTCTTTATATAGAGTTTCTTTCAAAAAATCTTTTATCACTTTATATGAATTTACAATATTGTCCCAATTGATATTTAAAGCATGACCTGCTGGAACATCTGCCATAGGTTTATTTATTTCTGTTTTCAATTTTGAATAAACCTCAGGGTCATACATCAAAGCTATTGCTGTTGCTATTTCTTCTAATCTTCCTTTATCAAGTGCCATTTCTCCTCCTTATACTATAATTATCTCTTTATCATCTTTTATTTTGCTGTCATTATACAGCCATTCATTAAGTTTATATTGAATCTTTCCTCCTCCTGTAATAACAGTATTACATTGAAGTTCTCCTATATCATCTACTGATATTGCATGTTCTATTGAATACGCTCTCAAAAATAGTGGTCTCTCTGTTAAATTTTCATGAATATACCACAGTTCATCATTGAGTTTCAATTTAGGCATTAAGGTTGTTTCAATTGTATAATTTACCACTGGGTCTTTTAAATCTTTCAATGCCTGAGTTGCCAATTTCATAGCCATGTCATTTGTAGTTATTATATTTTCTGTTAAATCAAGCCCTAAAGTTAATCTGTTTTCTCTATATCTAAGTATTGAATCCTCATCTTTAAGTTCTATTGTTTTTACTTTATTACTATCATTCTGATCTTTATATACTACTGACACAATATTTCTCACTCTTGTTAAATCTCCTATATAGCTGAATTCTCCAACTACATCTCCTCTAAGAAGCTGATAAGTTATATAGCTTGCTGAAATTGTATCTTCGAAAATTAACACCTGTTTATTTTTAGTTCTGTCATATCTAAAGTACAAACTCCATCCTTTTGAAAGTGCAAGTTTTTGTATTGAATCCCATATAGTTGTATCTTCAACTGAATAATCTTCTGTCAAAGTAGCAGTATTGTATGGATCATACAAAAATTCTATATCTTCTCTTTTATTGTCAATTAATATCTGTTTTATTGTAGCTTCAAATGTCGTTCCTTTAGAATAGGTTTTATTTATTGCCATTACATCAAGATCATAGGAAAAATCCTGACATTCCAAAGAGACATTATGATAACCTCTTCCTTCATATCTTCTTATTTTTCCATCAAATATTATGATGTCTTCAGCTGCATTAAAGAATAATCCAATTACCATTCTTTCATTTACTGGAAGCTCAGTATTCAATCTTACTTTTATTCCATCTCTTTCTCTAGTAATATTTTCTATATAATATGGGAAATTATCTGGATCATCCTCTTTAGCAAAATAGAGATATTCTACTCCATATGTATCTGAAAAATATTTTCTTGAAAAATATCCAATAGCCCATGGCAAATATGAATATTTATAATATCCTAAAATCTCAACAATATCTGGATCTACATTTGGAATAAAATATTCTCTTGCTCCTGTCCCTTCAAATTCTGCTCTATCAGTATCTAAATCACTTGCTGTTGTTATTATTAAAAAACCTACTTTTTCATACTGTCTTACTACTCTATTAAAATATACATATAGACCATTTGCCATTTGAGAAGTATTTTCTATTTTTAAATCAGCCTCTAAAGAAGATAATGAACATTCCTCATTATAGACACTAACCAAATCTATTTCTTCTACTCCTCTTATATTTTTTAAAAGGATATATGATTTATCTTCACCAGTTAAATTTAAATTGTAGTGATTTGTAGATTTTGCTGTCCTTACCTTTATTCTTACTCTTCTTCCTAGTTGAAATTGATTAGTTGATAGAATAGGCCCTGTTGTAAGTTTTTTATTCTTATCATTATGAATGGTAAGATTAGCAAACTTTTTTAAACTGTCTATTCCGAAATCTTCGCTTCCAACTTCAGCTATATTTCCAAGATTTATAGTTGTAGTCCCTACAACCTGCTCTGTAAAGTCTTTCCATAATCCTTCATTATCAAGGAGTTCGTATTTAACTAGAAACTTTCTCATTGTCTATACCTCCTCTAAACTGAAAGAATATATTTTACAATTTTTTACCATTCCATCAATTACTGCTGTTTGTGAACTCTCATTCACCTCATCTTTCAAAATAACTGTGTAGTCTTTTCCTAATAATGTAAATGTTTTATACCCCCCTATATCGCTGTATAGAACTTTTTCAAACTCTTCTATGGTATTGCAATAAATATCTGAGTAAAGCATATATTCCACATCTGCTAATGGCACTGTTGTTATATTAAATCTTTTTTTTCTTTGAGTATCAAATGTAGTGGAAATAATTAGGTTTCCTTGATGATTTCTTGTACTATTCAACATAGTAGCAAAATTAGCATTATCAATACTTGCTATACAGTTTAATCTTATCCCATTCATAATTATTCCATTATCTTTTAGTGCTTGCGAAATGTATTTGAATTCTCCCTTATACTTATCTGATGTTTTACAAACAAATATCAATTCTTTATATCCTTTTATTCTTGCTAAAAGATTATATAGAACATCCCTTGTTCCTGTATCATCAGCTTTAAGTATAAAACCTCCTTCAAATTCATACTCTTCTTCTTTTCCCATAGCCCACAAAGGAAGAGTGAACCGAGGAGCTACTTCAGGAACAAGTTCAAAATCAAATTCTATTGTTATTTCTTCTTCTTTTTTTGTTATTGTTATTACATGATTACTGTTGTCTGCTTTTATAATTTCTCTTCTCATTAAAACTTATTCCTCCTTGCTTTCCTTATGCTGTCACTTGTTATTTTTATTATTCTCTTATCTAATAATTGATCTCCAAGAGTTATAGGAATCTCAATTTCAAATGTGCCATTAAATTCACTTGTCACTTTTTGACCTAAATTGTATTTCCATAAATTTGTAGACATTCCTTGAACTGCATTTTTACTCATATTTTTGTTCAGACTATTCATACTTCCTGTCAAATTATCCACATTCAATCCTAATTCTCTAAATAATTCTTCCAGTTTCTCATTAGAAATTTCTGTATATTTTTTAATAAGCTCCATATATTGTGTAAGTGATAAATTTTCTAAATCTCCTGTTTCAAGATCAATTCCAAGGTTATTATCTTTTACAAACATTTCTTTTACTACATCTGATACTTTATCTGACATTCCATTGAATAAAGCTTTTGACATTTCAGTATTAATAAAAGCATTTTTCAAACTTTCAGCAAGCATACCTTCAATATCATTTCCAAGGTCTTCCATTCCTCCGAAAAAGCCTTTTTTAACAACTGCTGCTAAACTATCTGCTGAGAAATTTATAATTCCCTTAATTGTTGCTTTAAGTGTTTTTTCAAGATCTCTATTAGCATTTGTTACTTGTTTTGCAAGTTCTCCAATATCAATAGCTCCATACTTTCCTTCCCCTGTACTTAAAATATCTCCTTTCAACACTGCTCCACCAGTTAAAGATTTAAACCAATCCATTATCTGTTGTTCATTGTACTGTGGCATCAATTGTTTAAGAGTTGTCATACTCACTCCATCAGAACCTGCTTTTGCTCCATTAAGACTTGAGAGTACATTATCATAATCAGTATTTGCTGAAACCTTATCATAAAGACCTATATAGCTTCCTGTTCCCAATTTTAAAAGATCTTCATTATATGCTTCCATAACATCCTGCCATTTGTATTGTCCAGATATTAATCCTCTTTGTAATCTTTCCTGAGCAGCCTTTCTTTTTCTTTCTTCTCTCTTTTTCTTCTTTTTACTCTTGCTTCCAAAAAGACTTCCACCAATACTTCCAATAGCTCCACCTACAATACTTCCTGGTAGTCCACCTACAGCTGTTCCTATTCCACTTCCAATCATGCTTCCAAGATTACCTTCAGTTCCGCCGCCCAAAGCTCCACTTATTATATTTCCTATTCCCATTCCTTGATTAAAGTTTTCAAATCCAGGTATTGCCTTATCCCCAAAAAATCCAGCTAATTTCTCTGCCCCAATACTTGTATTTTTAAATGCTTCAAATAAAGAACTTCCTGTTCCCAATACATTAGAGATATCTTTTATAGATTGTTTACCTGTAACCTCTCCTAACATTTGAAACATACTTGAAAGATTTTTAAGTCCTATTCCTGCATTATTAACATTGGATAATTTAGCCTCTTCACTAGCTTTAATCTCTATTTCTATTTGATTAATTTTATTAATATTTTTTTCTTTTTCAGCTTCTACTTTAAGCATTTTTATTTTTGTATCTAAATTTTCAATATCAATTTTTGTTGCCCCAGGTTTATTTTTTTGTTGCTTAAGAAGAGCTTCTTTATTCTCTTCTTCAAACATTTTTAAATTTTCTTCATGATTTTTTTTAGCTTCTTGAATTTCATTTATATTTCCACTTTTTAAAAGTTCTTTCATTTTTTCATTAAAATCTTGTGTTTCTTCTAAAATTTTTTTATTATAATCAGCATTTATTTTTAATTCTTCTTGTTTATATTTTTCTTCAGCTACTAAATTTATAATAGGTTCTGCTGCTAATTGATTGGACTTTTTATTATTTGACACTTTTTCATTTTTATTATTTTTTTGCTCTATTATTGATCGGGATAATGATTGAAGTTCTTCTTTTTTTTCTGAATTAAGAATTGGATTCTTTAAAAGATTATAATTTTCTTTCTTTAATTTTTCTATTTCTGATAAATCATTTATATATTCTCTATATGATTTCTGTATTTCTTCATATTCAGTTGCAAAACCTGGAAATTGCTTACTTAGCATTTCTTCAGGAAATCCTTGTGCCATTGCTTCTTCAAAAGGAATTGTGATTTGCATTCCATGATCATCATATTTATAAAAGCTATAGTTTAGCTTCTTTTTATTTTCCTCAGCTCTTTTTTCTAATTCTTTTATTTTTGTTTTATTATCTATTATTTTGTTTTTATTTTTATTACTCTTTGTTGCTTTTAATATCTTCTCATAGTCTTCCAAAGTAATTTTATTATTTTTAAAGTCTATATATGCATTAAAAAGTTTTTGGTCAGAAAGATACAAATCTGTTAATATCTTTTTCATTTCCTTCTCTTCTTGAGGATTTAAAATTTCTTTTTTTCCTAATTCTTCTAATATTTCAACATTCTTTTTTTCTTCTTCTCTAAGCTTTTTGTAAATATCCTTATAAGTCTCTTTTTCTGATAAAAGCTCTTCTATTAAACAATCTCTTTCCTTTTCATAAAAAGCTATCAAAAGATCTTTTCCTACAAAACCTAATATTGGTAAGGCTAATTTTCCTATCCCCATTTTTATCACTCCTTTCTTAAAAATTTTAATCTATATTTATTCTCTTCTTATCCAACAATATTCCTATCTCATGAAATGTTGAATAATCTCTATATTCTTCTTTTTTCTTTCTCCCAAGAATATCTATTGTTTCTTTGCTTCCAACTATTCCAGCTATTGTATTAATCAATGCATTAGTATGGAATACTTCTCTTTCCAGCTGTTTATAATCAGCTTCAAATATGAGATTTATATCCCAATAAGTCATATTCAATACTTCTTCCTGCTTATATCCTTTACTCATCAATGTAATAATAAGCTCTCTAAAATCAATTTTCTCTGATTTTTTTTCCTCAATTTTTATATCTGATTTTTCTTTAATCTTTATATTTAAAGGATTACCAGCATTTTCTATCAATTTTTGAAAGACTTTGTAAAACATCTCATAGCTTTCTTTGATATCAGGATAACTTCCCAAAAATTCTTCATAAGAAAGTTGATATTCCTGAAGTGAGCAATAGATTATCTTAGTAATAATTTCTGGATTTCCCATTCCTGCTTTTTTATACATTTCAATCTCATCTGGATAATATTTTGAAAGTTTTATTCTTGCTCTTAAATTAAGTTTTAATTTATATTCTTTATCATTTATTTCTACTCTCATATAGCCTCCTATCTTATTTTTTTAAATCAAAATATTCCAATATTTTCATTTAAAAGAACAAGGGAAAGGGGATCTCTCCCCTATTCTCCTTATTGAAATACTTTCTTTTCTATCATTCCTGATTGAAGTTTTAAGCTTGCTGTGTAAGACAGAGCACTTCCACCATCTAGAGTTCCTGAATGTGTAAATTCTGCGACTTTATAAACTCCTTCAATATATGGAGTATTTTTTTGTTTTAATGCTCCATGTCTTGCTTTAATAGTATATTCTCCATCAAATGCAAAGTTTATTGTAGCAACAGATGGAAAATCTGGATGATAATAACCTTGAATTCCATCAATAGAAGATGTTTTTAATCCTCCTATTGCACTTTCATATCCATTTGAATGTTTATTGTTTGTACTTATTTCTGCCTGCTGCTCAGTAGATGAAAAATCTGTTATTTGAGCTACATCAATATATCCATCATTTTCAAGTAAAACAGCATTTATAAAAGCTGAATTTACAGGTTCATTTGCTAAAGTAATTGAACTTGCAGTTGTTGCAGTTACTTTTACTATTTCAACAAGATTAGGGTTTGCCATACCTTTAAAATTTTCAGCAGTTGCCAATCCAGCTAATTCAGATTTATCAAATAGAGCTACTACAACATTTTTAGGTGCTGTCATTACTTCTACTGTTCCTGTTGTGACTGTAAACTCTTTTCCAGCTAGTGTTCCTGTTAAAAGTTCCATTTTTGGAATTATAGTTTTCATTGAATCTGTATATTCACTTTCATTCTTTATAGCCTCATATGCCTGCATTCCAATGTAAAGTCCAGCACCATTAGGCTGTACCTCTAAAAATCTTTCCTTGCTGTTATGTACTACTTCTTTTATATTTACCACTTTGTATACCTCCTGTATTTTTTGGTTTTAGGTCCTCATGTTAAATTCTCCAGAATTTTCAATTACTTATTTTCATATCTGCAAATGTTAAATTAAAGTTTTTATTTCTTACATAAAAGATTTTGTTCATCCTAATATTAAAATATTGATGCTCTGATAAATTAATTTAACTTTTTATACTTTTTTGTATAATAAGTTTTTAAAAAAATATTAAAAATAAATAACCATAGTCCTTGAAAATTAACATAAGAACCAAGGAAAACATTGTTTACCTTAATTATTGAATCTGTTTTTAATAGGTTTTAGATATTTCATGAAATCATCTTAAAATTATTATACAATTTTGTATAATAAAAGTCAATAAAAACTTTTATATTATTTTTCTTTCATTTTAAAATATTCTCTTTTGCTGTTTATTTAGTTTCTTTTTTCTTTTCGATTAGTCCTTTAAGCATACTTTCTATCATTTCTCTTTCATTCATATCTAGTTTGTCTATATATGACATCAACGGATCTTTTCTTCTCTTAGTTGTATTATTTATTATCTGAATAACTTTTCCATAGGCTGTTATATCACTATTTTCTATTCTTAAATCTTCATATTCCTTATTATCACTTTCTAGTACATACTCACCATTTTTATATTTTAATCTTTTTACCAATCCATCAGCATGATCGCTTCCTTTAGTCAAAAATACACCTATTTCCCCAATCTCTGGCATCAATTCTGTATTTACAACAACAATAGACCCATCCAAAATAGTATCTTCCATAGAATTTCCTTGTACTAAAATAGCAACTACATTATTTCCAGCTGTCTTTGGTATTGAAATAAAATCTATAGGTTCAGCAATAGTTTCTCTCCCCAGTCCAGCAGAAACGCTTGAAAATAGTGGAACCTCCATCAATTTTATTGGTTTTACATTTTTCAGTTCAAGAATATTATCTTTAATTACTTCTGGTGTTCTATCTATAGCTATTGCCATTGTAATTTCATTTTTTTCTTGAGAACTTAAATTAAAACCAGAAACAAATTTATTAATAAAGTCATTTTTAGGAGTTCTTCTTCCTGTTTTATAATGCCCTATTGTAGCTACAGGGATTCCTGTTTCTCTTGAAATTTGTTCTAAATTATATCCATTTTTTCTCATAAAATTTTCAAGATATTTTGAAAATTCCTTTTTTTTCTCCATCTCACTCACACCTTCCTATATTAATTTATTTCTATTATATCTTTTTTATACAAATTTGTAAAATATTTTATCTAAATTTGTATAATTTTGATTTTTATTAATAGGTATATAATAACAAACTTAAAATTTATAGAATATTCTTTTATAAAAAAAGCTGAGTAACATTTAAAAAAATGTTTTACTCAGCTCTCTTTTTTGT
>ENA-ORNI01000333-ORNI01000333.1-human-gut-metagenome-genome-assembly--contig:-NODE-333-length-45876-cov-21.5524_pt1 | contig 45876 bp, 50 predicted proteins | sample MGYA00242118_ERZ509028 | MGnify/ENA primary metagenome ERZ509028 (study PRJEB26280, sample SAMEA2338755) | human gut metagenome | biome: human gut; feature: human-associated habitat; material: faeces...
AATTTCTGGACTTTCCAAGAGATTATCTCGAATAATAATTCTCTTCTAATAAAAGCAATTATCTAAGAACTCGAATAATTGCTTTTGTATAAACGTCTTGAAAAAGGCAGTTTTGTATGGCCAAGAAATGAATCTGAAGTACAGGAACTTACAGGACAACAATTCCGTTGGCTGATGGAAGGACTGACCATTTCTCCCAAAAGAAAGGTCCAGGAGATTTCCATCCCGAAATATACCACATAATCCTTGTGCAAAAGGTAGAAATTTTACAGGATAAATCAAGTGCTTCATTCCCTTTATTTTGAACAATCAGTAAGTGATTTATTAGGCATTATCGGTGTGTTACAGCACTTTGGCAAGCTTATATTTTATAGGAATCACTTTAAAAGCCTTTGATTTTAATGGGGTAGAATCTTATTGTGGTTGCTTACAACCATAGGCAAAATGACGAATTCAGATGGGGATGAAATTCGCAATTTTCTGCCATATCCGCTATAATAATACTTGGAAGAACTGTTCCTTGCATCCTGATACATCTGCATCTGCTTCTGGCCATAACCCGCCTTATAGATATGCCGTTCCAAAGTAGAACGCTTTAAAACACCTGGTGCTGCAAGTCCTTCCGCTTCCAGAATGTAGGTGATCTGGGCAACCGACCGCTCTGGGATCTCCTTGCGCAGCTGGATTGCCTGTTCCAACAGGAACTCAAAGTTTTCCGGGAGCTTTTGTGACCGGTGTTTCTCACGGTCGGCTGGCTTCAGCCCTGTAAACTGCATTTCGGAAAATGCTTTTTCATAACGGTAAAGGGAACGGACAGATACGTTGTTCTCTTCTGCGATCTTTTTACGAAGCATGATCCGCTTTGCATCATCCAGATCAGCCTGTAGAAGCGGTGAGATCAATTGAAAACGCCTGAGGGCTTCTTCTTCCTGCCATTGTTGTTTGTTTATTCTTGTATTCATAAAATAGTGACCTCCTTTTGAGACCACTATACCCGTTGGTACCGCGACAGACGATGCAAAGTAGGTGCATAAGCCTTACCAGCAGATCGGGACTAAAAATCCCCCGCTGTTGTAAATCTGACGCAAGATGATTTCTAACCAGTTTTGATATTGGTTTCTGAAAGAATCGAGCAGTGAACCAAGGGAAATCCTCTCTTCGTTATAACCCAGCAGGAACTCCCTGATCGTCCTTAAATATCCGTTGATACGTTCAAGATTTTCGCAGAACCATTGCAGCCAGCGGAGCATGGTAGCGCAGGACGGGTAGTCTTCAGAATCTAAGTCTTCCGGCTGTACAACGCCATCCAGCACCCCGGAGATCACTTCTGTTTCGTAATGCTTGTACGGAACAAGACAATCCGGAAGTTCATTATGATAAGAGTGGCAGTTCTTACAATAAAACCGCCGAATGATCAACTGATCTTTTAAACCGCCTTCCTTTCTACGGATGCGTGGGCGTGAATCCCGGTAACGAAGCGTAGCCTGACAGATGGGGCACATATGGGTGGTCACACTGCTCTCAACAAAAAACACCAAAATCCTCCTTGAGGACAAGTGAATAATCTGATATAATAACCATGGTTTAGTGACCAGGGTCTCAGAGTACACAACTTGCTAGGAGGGTGCTCTGAGACCTTTTCCTTTTTGTATGCTGATGACAGTATACAGGTCAATTCAGAGACAGGCAAGTAAATCAGTATTTTGATAATTTATGAGGTCAACAACATTGTGTGTTTTCTATCCCACTATATGACCCATCCGTGGCTATAACAGTCCGTTCTTTCTGTTTATCCATTTGCTCAAGGTGCTCCTGGATAAATTGACTGTCACTATGGTTGTTTTGCTCATACTGGTACTCTGTTACAACAGAACCATTAGTTCCAACAGATTCTTCAAGATTGGCAGCATATCCTCGATGCTCTTTTCCTGCTTTATTCCTGAAAGTTGCTTCAGGGGCAGAAGGATTCTGTAGCATGGTTGATTTCATGCCGCCGTCTTCTTTCATGCGAAGTCTTCGGCTTTCATTTTCAACAATAGTCTGTTCCGATAGACATCTGACAAACAGATCATACTCTGTTGAATCATTGTAATCAGACTCACACAAGGCAAGAAGTTTATCTGCATCCGTTAAGAACTGCTTCATGCGCTCATCTGTATCAGTACTTCGCTGATGATAGATCACTTTGTTAAAGTCATTCGGATCAATATAATGTTTTAAATCGTCAGGCAGAGCAGAGACATTGATTTTATTCACGTACATCGCCAGCTTTGCGATACAGGTGTATATCAGCTCCATCCGGCTAAGTTTGCGGATGTTGGATTCGATCATCATGGAATCCATACGTCTGACTTTACCGCTGATCCCCATCAGTTTTGCAATAGAAGTACTTAACTCCTTCACACAATCGTGGTAGAGATCCTTGTTGTGAAGCGTTTCGTAATCGTAACACCGTTTACGGAAACGGCTCAATGTTTTGTCACTCAAAGGCTGTTCTTCAAAACTTGTTGTGTGCAGTGCGTACTGAATCCGAAAATCCAACATAAGATTTTCAACCATCTCATCATCGGAATAATCAAAAAGCTCTTTAATAATGAGTGCACCAACAATCACGTTAACCGGAGTATTCGGTCTGGATGCCTTATCACTGTATAAGACAGAAAAACGCTTTTCATCAATGGCAGGAAATATTTCATCGGCAAAGACTTTTGCCCAGGATTTTTCCAGTGCTTTTTGTTCTCTGGCAGTTAATCCAGAACAACTATCTGTAAATGACATTTGCTGGTAAGCGTTTTCTTTGAATGACATAGAGATTACCTTCTTTCCTGCTAAGATATCTCTATTATACAGCAAGTAAACCATTTAGGCTTGTATTTACTACAAAATATATGAACTTTTCAAGGTACTATAGAGGGGCTTTTGACCCCAACATCATGTATATACCAACATTTTTTATTTTTTTGGTAATTTTGTATATATTTCCAAAATAAGAAGTCTTAGCGCCTGAGGGTGGCGGTTAGGAATTTTTATTACTGCCATTCAAATAAAAAGAGCAAGGTACATATCTCTACATACCTTACTCTCAAAATATTTTTTTAGGTCTAGCCGTTTATAATTATTTTTTTGATATTCAACTCTTCATTCAGCAGCACTACATTTGCTATTTTTCCCTCTGTGATTGAGCCATATTGTTCATACAATCCAACACTTTTTGCAGGGTTCATAGTCGCAGCCGCAACTGCGCTCTCCAGCGGAATACCCATCTCTTTAACTGCAGTTCTCATACAATCCATCAAGTTTGTGACAGAACCGGCAATTGCTCCGTCCGATTTCAAAGTCGCAAGCTTTCCTACTACCTTTACATCTTGTCCACCAAGTGTATAATCTCCGTCTGACAAGCCACACGCTCTCATGCTATCACTGACCAACACGACTCTGTCATTTCCAAACATTTGGAATGTCGCACGGACAACTGACGGATGAATATGAATTCCATCACAGATCAACTCTACCATACAGTGTTCACTGTCTCTTGCTGCTCCGATTACTCCTGGCTCTCTATGTGTAAATGGTGGCATCGCATTGTACAGATGTGTTGCATGACAAGCTCCCAATGCATACCCTGTCTTAGCTGTATCGTAGTCCGCTGTCGTATGCGCAAACGAAATATGCACTTCATCCTTCAGCTCACTGATAAATTCCATTGCCCCCTCTACCTCCGGTGCAATATCTACGAGACGAATCAATCCGTTTGCTGCCTCCTGAAGCCTTCTGAACATCGCAACGTCTGGTTTGTGAATATGTGTTGCTGCCTGTGCTCCCTTTTTCTTCGAACAGATAAACGGTCCTTCCATATTGATTCCAGCAAGCACAGCCGCACCTTCTTTGTTCTCGTAAGTTCCTCCGTTTGCCATGATTTTCATCAGCTCTTCTTCTGATAAAGTCATCGTTGCCGGAACAATCGTTGTAACTCCCTGAGACGCCTCATATTCAGCAATCTTCTCAATTGCTTCTTTTGTACCATCACAAAAATCATATCCCATACATCCATGAAAATGTACATCAATCAATCCCGGGATTGCATAACAGCCTTCTCCGTCAATAATCTCTCCGCTGTCAAACAGATTATTCTTAAAAATACCATTTTCAATTCCAATTGCTCCTGGTTCAAATGTTTTATCTTCTGTAAACACTTTTACATTTTTAATAATCATAACACTTTGCACAGTCCTTGTCCTGTGCCGCCTCCTTCCAGATCAGATTATGCTTCTACTTTTGAATATGCAGCCGCATCACAAATCACAGTCACATCCGGATGCATCTGCAAAATAGATGCCGGAACAGATGGTGTCACCGGTCCGCTAAACGCTCTCTTTACAATATCCGCTTTGTCTTCACCGCTTACTACCACAACAATTTTCTTTGCACTCATAATCGTGCCAATTCCCATTGTATAAGCCTGTCTTGGAACATCGTCCGCTGATTCGAAGAAACGTTTATTTGCTTCAATTGTGCTCTCCTGCAAATCTACACAGTGTGTCACTTTGTCAAATTCTTCTGCCGGTTCATTGAATCCGATATGTCCGTTATGTCCAAGACCTAATAACTGCAGATCAACCCCTCCCAAGGATTTGATCAGTTCTTCATAGTTTGCACACTCTTTTGCCGCATCTGGCTCCATACCATTAGGCACATGTGTATTTGCTTTATCAATGTTAATATGATCAAACAGATTGTGGTTCATGAAGTAATAATAGCTTTGATCATTGTCTCTTGGAAGTCCTTTGTATTCATCAAGATTTACAGATTTCACCTGCGAAAAATCAAGATCTCCTTCTTCACATCTTTTGATCAGTTCTTTGTAAGTTCCAATCGGAGAAGATCCTGTTGCCAAGCCCAAAATACAGTTTGGTTTCATAATTACCTGTGCCCCGATCAAGTTCGCTGCCTTTCTGCTCATTTCATTATAGTCTGCTGTTTTAATAATTTTCATACCTTTTTTCTCCTTTTTCTGCTTTCCCAAATCTCATAATTCCCTTAATTTCATTATAATATATATACTGCTTTCTAGCAATTGCACAATCAGCCGTATTTTGTGTATAATTGCATACTCCGATTTTTGGAATTTTCTTAGAATTTTACCTAAACGCTAAAATAGATTGCACAAAATAGCTTATCTATTTTGTGCAATCTATTTTTAATCAAGCTCAAGATATTCTGACAAAAATCGCAAAGCCCCATCCTCGTTATTGGATAAAAGGATCACATCAGCATCCCCTTTTACTGTTTCAGAAGCATTTGCCATTGCAGCACCAATTCCTGCAAATCTTAACATCTTTCTGTCATTGTCTCCGTCTCCAACCGCAATTGTCTCTTCTTTTTTAATACCAAGCATATCACAAAGCCATTTCAGACCCGATGCCTTACTTACACTACTGTTTTGAAGTTCTATATTATCTGCAATAGAAGAAGTCGCTGAAACTTCCGTTTCCTCTTTCAGCACCATTTTGATTTTTTCCTGTACATTCTGATTTACAAAAAATAAATTAATCTTCTCTATATTTTCAAGCAGTCTATCCTGTGCTTTCAGATGATTTACGAAGGTATGATTCTGTCTGAAATATGAAACAAAATTATCATCTTTGTCAACCTGATTCAGACGGCTGATATTTTCAATATCGGAATATACATTTCCTTCTGAAAAAAATTCTGCAAACCCGTCGGCCACCTCCAGACAATCTGCGATTTTTCGCACGATGTCATATGGAATTGTCCTGCGAAAAAGAAATCTCTGATTTTTCAGATCGTATATACCTGCCCCATTTTCCACTATTGCATAACGTATTCCACTCACTCTTTTCAATTCTTCCGGAAATAGGGGCACGCTTCTTCCAGTGGCAATGACAATCTCAATTCCTCTGTCTATCGCCTTTTGAATCTGTCGAATTGTAAAATCACTTATTTTATTTGCAGAATCCAACAGTGTCCCATCCAAATCAAATGCCGCCAGCCTCACGTCTTTCATATCCATCCCCCTCTTTATCACATCTATCCTATTTTTTCTGCAATCCATGCTTCATAAGGAAGAAATGTCTCAGGAATTTCTGTTCGTTTATAATTGCTGATGACAATCTTCATAGTTTCATCCAGACAATCTCTTACCTCTTCCAATGAAATTTCTTTTTCTGACAGATTCGCTGCCACAAGCCATCTTTTTCCATTCCATGTTCGTTCATATACGAATAATTCTGGATGTTCCGGCAATAACAGATGGTAATCTGCTTCTGTCAAAATATCTTCTGTATGACGCAGTGTGATCAATTTCTGATAATAATAAAAAATGGAGTCTTCATCCGCAAGTGCTTCTTTCACATTGATCTCCTGATATCGGTCACTGACTTTGAACCACGGTGTGCCGGTTGTAAATCCTGCATTGTCACTGTCATCCCACTGCATCGGTACACGTGCGTTGTCACGTGCTTTGTTCCAAACCGCCTTTTGAAAATCTTCTCTGCTGATACTCTTGCCAGTTTCCACTAATTCTTTGTACGCATTATGAATTTCCACATCGTCATATTCGTCTAATTCATACTGCACATTCGTCATACCGATTTCCTCTCCCTGGTATATATAAGGAGTTCCCTGCATACCATGCAATACCGTTGCATATGCTTTTGCACATTCCTTACGATATTCACGGTCATTTCCCCATCTGGAAATCACTCTCGGCTGATCATGATTCTCAAAATATAAAGAGTTCCAACCCACTCCATTTACCTTGTTCTGCCACTCACTCATGACTCTTTTTAGTTCTACCAATGAAAATGGTTTCAGCGCCCATTTTCGGTTTACAGATCCTGGAATACGGTCAATATTCATATGTTCAAACGTAAATATCATATTCAGCTCTTTCCGCTCTGGATTGCTGAACAGACTTGCCTCCGAAGCAGTCGACCCTGGTGCTTCTCCTACTGTCATACAGTCATATTTTGAGAGCACTTCTCTGTTCATCTCCTGCAGAAATTCATGCAGACGCGGACCATTGCTATGCATATACCCTGTGTAATACTTCTGCCCTGGCTTCTGCGGATAATCTGGGAAATCTGTATATTTGGAAATTGATGCAATCACATCCATTCGCCATCCATCTACCCCTTTATCAAACCAGTATTTCATAATGTCATAGACTGCCTGTCTCACTTGCTCGTTTTCCCAATTCAAATCCGGCTGTTTCTTTGTGTAGAAATGCAGGTAATATTGTCCTCTTGTCTCCGCATATTCCCAAGCGCTTCCACAAAAGCTGGAGCCCCAATTATTCGGCTCACTTCCATCCGCTTTTGGGTCTTTCCAAAAATAGAAATCACTGTACGGATTGTCATCGGATTTATAGCTCTCCACAAACCACTCATGCTCATCCGAAGTATGGTTTACCACAAGATCCAAAATAATTTTGATTCCACGGGCATGTGCCTCTTCGATCAGGCGGTCCATATCCTCGTTTGTTCCAAATTTGTCATATATTTTTCGGTAATCACGGACATCGTACCCATTATCATCCTGAGGAGAATCAAACACAGGACTCAGCCAGACTGCATCTGCCCCAAGCTTTTTGATATAATCCAATTTTTCTATAATTCCGTTCAAATCTCCGAATCCATCTCCGTTAGAGTCTTTAAAACTTCTCGGATAAATTTGGTATACAACTGATTTTTTCCACCATTCACTCATTGTCCTTCTCCTCTTCTTTTATGCAATTCCCAAAACCGATAACACAATGCTAAGTACGATCACTCCAAGAATCAATACTGTGATACTGACATTTTTCTTTTTCAGCAGATAATAACAAAGTAAGGTGATTCCAAGCGGTACAATTCCAACAAAAATCTGATCAAGCATATTCTGAAGGTTCATCACAGATTCCCCCTTCATGCTCACTTCCAGCTTTGAAGTGAATGTCACCATCTGAGCAGTCATTCCTCCGACCATAATCAGACCAACTGTACTCGCCGCCTTCGTCAAAATATTCATCAGACCACTTGCATATACTTTCTGAATATACTGTGAACCAAGTTTATATCCTAAAAATGTTCCGTAATAACGAACTAAAATAGACGGAAGGTTAAAAAGTATTAAAAACACAAGTGGTGCCAATACGTTTCCGCTCTGTCCCATGCTGACTGCAATTCCCGCTGCGATCACACGGAGCACACCCCAAAAGATAGAATCTCCAATCCCTGCAAGAGGTCCCATAAGACTTGATTTTACAGCATTGATCGATGCCGTATCAAAATCCGGTTTCTCGCTATTTTCTTTTTCCATAGAAGCTACAAGTCCCATAATAAATGTCGAAAACGGAACCGTTGTATTGAAGTATGACATACTTCTCGAAAGCGCCTCTTTTTTCTTTTCCGGATCTTTGTAAAAATGATTAAGCGCCGGCATCAGTGAATAACAAAACCCAGATGCTCCTTGTTTTGCCGGGCTTACTGCCGCATACAATGTTGCAGACCGCCAGAATGCTTTTCTTAAAAATTTTCTTTCTTCTGCCGAAACAGATTTTACAAGCTTACTCATTGAAAAATTCCTCCTCTTCCTCATCTAATTCTGTATCTTTTAGATCGCCTGCATACACAGGTCTCATCTGCGCTAGTTTACTCATTTGGTAATCATTCATTCCAATCACTACTGCTATGATCACGCCAAGAACAGCAAGTGCCACAAGTGGCAATTCCAAATATGCCACACAAATAAATCCCAGGAAAAAGAACATACATATTTTCTTGTCCCAAAGCATCTTCATGAGCATTGCCATACCAACAGCCGGAAGAAGTCCGCCGCATACAGTCAGACCATTCATAACTACGTCCGGTATCCATTCAAGAAATGCACTTACTGCCTCCGATCCAAACAGGATTCCAAAAAATGCAACCAGAGAATACAAAGCCCAATTCACTGCCCATAGTCCATAATGCAGTGCAGTAATCTGCTTTTGTTTTCCCTCCTGCGCCAGCCTGTCAAATGTCTTCGCAAACATTCCGACAATAAAAATATATAAAAGTGTCTTAATCTGTAATCCCAAAATTCCAATTGGGAGTGCCAAAGTCAGTGCAACCTCACTGCCTTTTCCCATCATGATCGCAAACGCTGTGCCTACTGCTGTAGCAATTCCAGGCTCCGCCGCAGATGCTCCACCGATATTTACCACTCCCATAAAAACAGCTTCCAACGCTGCGCCTACAGTCACTCCGGTTGATAAATCTCCCAGGAACAGTCCTACAAGCGGTCCGATTACAATCGGTCTGTTTAACATTGTAAATCCTGCTAACTCTGCCCCTCCAACGCAGATAAATACTGCTAATGCCACTAAAAATGCTTCTACCATTGTTCATTCTCCTCCTTTTATCTCTTGTTACTCATCCAGTTTCCCAAGTACATCTTTCACAAGTTTCTGCTCATCATTTGGAACTTGCTGCATACAAACTTTATCGTCCAATTCCACTAGTTTTTTCAAACTTTGTATCTCCTCTTTCGTAAGCATGATAGTCGGTGATAAACTCTGCTTTTTCGATGCCTCAATTCCATCAAATCTTCCTGTGTTTCCAAGATTCAAAAATCCAATCTCTCCAACATTCTCTCTTACAGTCACTGCATCTTTCACAGTTCTTGTCAAAACAAGAATTCGCATTTTTTCTGCTTTTGGATGATTCAGCATTCGAATAGCCTCTTGAACCGGCTTAATCAGCACTTTAATCCCTGCCGGAACTGCCATTTTCAATGCCATCTTCTGTGTCGGATCATTTGCCGCCTCATCGTTTGCAACCACAATTCCCTGTACTTTCAGCTGCTTTGTCCATGTCATTGCTACCTGACCATGAATCAATCTGTCATCAATACGCAATGCCGCAATCTTCGCTGTTGAATTTTCATAGTTTTCCGGCTGTTTCACAACTTGTTTCTTTTCTTGAGTACTCTTTTTCAATTTATTTTCCTCAACCAGACACCCATCTGCACTTACTAGTTTAAGTTCCTGTCTTGCCTCTTCAATCATCTTCTGTAGTTCATCGACAGTCACATCATCATCTGCAAACATAATTTGTATGAGAATTGGTATATTCACTCCGGTAATCAATACCACATTTTTCCTCTCACTGTACTTCAAGAGCTTCTGATTCACACTTCCCCCTTGTATGTCCGTGAATACAAAAATTTTTTCTTCGCCAGCCTGTTCAAAAAACTGACTCATTTGAGTTTCAATATCGTCATCGGGCTCTACATATGCATCAATTGTTGTAATCTCTGCCATGTTTCCTACCAAAAGCTGTATTGTGCGACTCATTCCGGATGCCATTTTTCCATGTGTCGCAATCAGTACTTTTTTCATCTCATTTCCTCCTTTTTCTATGTCATACTCTCTCAAAGTTATGTATGTAACTTATCTTGTTTTAAAGATATCACTCATTTATTTATGTGTAAATAGGTTATATACATAACCTATAAAATAGACAAGAAAATCAAAGATTTTCGCACAAAAAAAACATGAAAATTGTAAATAATGAACAATCACTTTTGCAACTTTCATGTTTTCTATTTTTCTCTTCTGAACTATTTTCTACACAGACTGCCGTGTGATCAACGTAACCGGAAATCGAAATTCCATCTCCAGGTCTGGAAACTCTCCTTCTTTTTGCTCAATTAAAGAAATCAGCGTATCAACTGCTTTTACTGCCCGTTCTTTTATATTCTGATGAACCGTTGTAAGCTTAGGTGTAGTGTATCTGGCATAATTAATATCATCATATCCTGCAATCCCAATCTGTTCCGGAACTTTTATCTTTCTATCCGCCAGAAAGCTCATTGCCTCAATTGCAAACAAGTCTGAAAGAAAGAATGCTGCTGTTTTCTTTGCAAATGGAATTTGACTGACAAGTTCTGCATAATGCTTTTCTCTCTCTGAGCGGCTTCTGCCAAGCGCCATAAAGTAAACTTTTGCTTCTCTCTGTCTGAAATGTCCCAGCGCCTGCTGTGCCCCTTCCCATCGCATGTGGTCTACACCATGATCCCTTGATGCACAGACAAATATCTGATCATAACCAATATTCAAAAGATACTGCGTCATCATATAACCACCACTTATATCATCCAGTCCGATATTCGGCACAATCTGATTCCCTTCCAATTCGCCATATGCGTCAATTGACACGACCGGCTTTTCTATCATATAATACATTTTTTCACAATCTCGCTTTGTGAAAGATAATGTCACAACACCATCAATGTCCCAGGCCATCACCATCCGGAAAATGTCATCTAGATTATCAGCCGAATAGAACATCATATAATATCCAAGTGTTCTTATTTTTTCCTCAATAAACCCGAGAATTTTGCCATAAAAAGGATCTGCCAAAATCGCCTCATCAAATTTTTTATGCGAGTTTATCACAACTGCGATAAGCCTTGAGTTTCCATGTCTCAACACTCTAAGTCCCATCTTTTGAACATATCCCATCTCTTTGATAAGATTCTGTATTTTTTCGATATTGGCAGGTGATACTTTTTTTGTTTTTCCGTGAATTACATTGGAAACAGTTGTCGTACTGACTCCTGCCTTTTCCGCGATATCTTTTATTGTGACCATACTCATCGTCCCCTTTATATCCCTTTATGCAAAAATACCCGACAGCAAGTTGTCGGGTATTCTAATCACTATTGATTTACACTAATTCAAGAAGAACTTCCATAGCGGCATCACCTTTACGTAAACCGATTTTTACGATTCTTGTGTAACCACCGTTACGGCTCTCATATTTAGGAGCGATCTCTGTGAATAATTTTTCCACTAAATCAACTTCTTTTGCACTTCTCTTCTTGCCATCTTTTACTTCAACTACAGGATAAAGAACTTTTAACATTTGTCTTCTTGCATGTAATCTTGAAGGCATATCTTTTTTGATTGTTTTTTCAACTTCATCATAAACAGTAACTTTTTTACCATCTACAACTTCTTTTACTCTCTTGCCGTCTTTGTCTTTACGAGCAACTTTTGCCATAACTTTTACTTCTTCAAAGTTATCTTTTTCTTTTACAGCTAAAGCGATAAGACCTTCAGCAACTTTGCGGATCTCTTTTGCTTTTGCTTCTGTTGTAACGATTTTACCATTGTTAAGTAAAGCTGTTACCTGATTTCTGATTAATGCTTTTCTTTGGCTTGATGTTCTTCCAAGCTTTCTATATTTTGCCATAATAATTATCCTCCATTTGACACGTGGTTATGCTTCTTCGGGCTTACTAGCCATGTGCTTAGTCATGCCATCGGTCTTACTGACTAACATAATTTTCACTAAGTGCTCTACTCTTCACCTTGGCTCAGTTCAAGACCAAGCTCTTTTAATTTAGCTAATACTTCTTCTAAAGATTTACGTCCAAGATTACGTACTTTCATCATATCTTCAGGAGTTCTATTAGTTAACTCTTCAACTGTATTGATTCCTGCTCTCTTCAGACAGTTATATGAACGAACAGAAAGTTCTAATTCATCAATGCTCATCTCAAGCACTTTTTCTTTTTCATCGTCTTCTTTTTCAATCATAACTTCCGCTGCCTGAGCAACTTCTGATAAATCGATGAATAATTTCAAGTGTTCGTTGAGCACTTTCGCTGCAAGACTGACTGCTTCGTCCGGAAGCAATGTACCATTAGTATATACATCAAGTGTCAGCTTATCATAATCTGTAATCTGACCAACACGTGTATTCTCTACTGTAAGATTTACACGTTCTACCGGTGTATAGATAGAATCAATCGGAATTACCGCAATTGGTAAATCCTCTTTTTTATTCTTATCTGCGCTCACATAACCTCTGCCCTTTGTGATTGTAAGTTCCATGTACAGTTTGCTGTCAGCTCCGCCATTCAAAGTTGCGATAACCGCATCAGGATTCATAATCTCAATATCCGGATCTACCTGAATGTCAGCTGCAGTAACTACACCTTCACCTTCAAACTCGATGTAAGCAGTCTTTGGTTCGTCTGTTTCTGAAGTATTTTTGATAGCCAATGATTTTAAATTCATTACAATCTCAGTAACATCTTCTTTTACTCCCGGAATTGAGCTGAACTCATGTAAAACTCCATCGATTTTCACCTGACTGATTGCAGCTCCAGGTAATGAAGAAAGCATAATTCTTCTCAAAGAGTTACCAAGTGTTGTTCCATAACCTCTCTCTAAAGGCTCTACAACAAATCTTCCGTATTTCTTATCTTCTGAAATCTCAGTAATTTCAATATTTGGTTTATTAAAATCAAACACTACAAAGCCCCTCCTTTTGGGTTATTAAAGTATTGAGGGTGAATCAGTTTCTAAATAATCCTAGGGATTATTTAGAATATAATTCGACAATCAACATCTCGTCTACAGGAACATCGATAACTTCTCTTGTAGGAAGTTCTTTTACAGTTCCCTGAAGGCCTTCTGCATTTACATCTAACCATTCTGGAACTAATCTTCCACCTGTTACTTCTAAGATATCTTTATATCTCTGTGAACCTTTGTGTTTTTCTTTGATTTCGATAACATCTCCAGCTTTTACTAAGTAAGATGGGATATTTACTTGTTTACCATTTACTAATACATGTTTGTGGTCAACAATCTGTCTTGCTTCTTTTCTTGTTCTTGCAAATCCCATACGGAATACAACATTGTCTAATCTTGACTCAAGAAGAATCATAAGATTTTCACCTGTCATACCGTTCATTTTAGAAGCTTTTGCAAAGTAATTTCTAAATGGTTTTTCTAAAACGCCATAGATAAATTTCGCTTTTTGTTTTTCGCGTAATTGAAGTCCATATTCGCTCATTTTTCTATTAGCTCTTTTTAATTGTCTGTTAGATTTTTTATCGATTCCTAAATAGATTGGATCCATACCAAGTGATCTACATCTTTTAAGAACTGGAACTCTGTTTACTGCCATGTTCTATATCCTCCTATTACACTCTTCTACGTTTTGGTGGGCGACATCCGTTATGTGGAACCGGAGTCACATCTTTGATACTTGTTACATCAATACCGCATGCCTGTAATGCACGGATCGCTGCCTCTCTACCAGAACCTGGTCCTTTTACCATAACGTCTACTGATTTAAGACCATGTACTAATGCTGCTTTAGCTGCTGTCTCAGCTGCCATCTGAGCTGCATAAGGAGTAGATTTTCTTGAACCTCTGAATCCTAGACCACCAGCACTTGCCCATGAAAGAGCATTTCCCTGAGCATCTGTTAATGTTACGATTGTATTATTAAAAGATGATTGAATGTGTGCTTGTCCGCGTTCAACGTTTTTCTTGACACGTTTCTTTGTCACTTTTTTTGTAACTTTTTTAGCCATTTAAACTAACCTACTTTCTTTGTTTTTGTTATATTGTTTCTTTTCATAAGGTAGTTCTTCTTACTAAATTCGTGCATCGGTATTCCCTCGCACTCATTAAGTTCCGAAGAACAAAGTTCGCACTAACCTCAAGTTGCGTTTAACAACTTGCTTTCGCTAAGTGCTCTACTTTTATTTCTTCTTATTTGCAACAGTTCTCTTAGGACCTTTTCTTGTTCTTGCGTTTGTCTTTGTCTTCTGACCACGAACAGGAAGTCCTTTTCTATGACGAATACCACGGTAGCATCCGATTTCCTGTAATCTCTTGATGTTTAAAGCAATCTCTCTACGAAGATCACCTTCTACCTGATAGCTTTCATCGATAACAGCACTGATCTGTTTTACTTCTTCGTCTGTTAAGTCTCTACAACGAGTATCTGGATTTACTCCAGCTGCCTCCAAAATTTTTGTTGCGCTTACTCTACCGATTCCGTAGATGTAAGTCAAACCGATTTCTACACGTTTGTCTCTTGGTAAGTCTACACCAGCAATACGAGCCATGTAATTTTCCTCCATCTTGAATTTTAGTAAATAAATAACTGCAGCCCGATAAAATATCGCCTGAAATGTGTGCAGATATTTATTCCCATTGGTTAATATTGTCTCAAATTGGGGTACATCATAACGTACCCAGCTGCTAGATACTACAGCCTTTCCCGGAAATGACACCGGGTATTATAAGCAATATACATCGAGGAATAGTTTCCCTGTATATTAATAGTGTTTCCACACCGCCTGGCGTGTCACACTACAGCCGCCTAAATAATGTTTGTGCTCTCACGCACAAAATCGACAACGATAATTATCCTTGTCTTTGTTTGTGTTTCGGATTTTCACAGATTACTCTGATGCTTCCTTTTCTTTTAATGATTTTGCATTTTTCGCAAATTGGTTTAACTGATGATCTAACCTTCACGTCAAATCCTCCTTTCATCCACTGCTTTGCCTGTATTTACCACGTTTTCTAATATTAGATACTAGAAAACGTTCGTTTTACATTATAGCATTATTTTTTATTTAAAGTCAATACTTTTTTATTTATCTCTCCAAGTAATTCTTCCTTTTGTCAAATCATATGGTGACAGCTCTAAAGTTACTTTATCTCCCGGCAGGATCTTGATAAAGTTTGTGCGAAGCTTTCCACTGATATGCGCTAAGACCTGATGGCCATTTTCCAATTCTACTTTAAACATTGCATTTGGTAATTTTTCTACTACTGTTCCTTCAATTTCAATTGCATCAGCTTTTGACATTTCTAATTCCTCCCTGTTTCCTTATCAAATAATTTTAGTATTCGCTTTATTGCAACATCGTCCATTCCGGACAGCTCATACTTTTCACATATGAGCTGTACATGTTTCTTTTTCTTTTTTTTCGGGTTCTCAAGTTTTCTGCCGGAACCGTCTATTAAATATACATATGTTTCATCCACCTGATGTATCACATACACATGCCCTTTATCATGTCCGGCTTTGGATCTTGCAAGCATTCCAACTTCATATTTTTCCATACTGCATCCTCTTTTACTTCGATAAGGTCAAAAGTATTGGTTCGTCTTCTGTGATCAGTACTGTGTTTTCATAATGTGCTGACAGCGAACCGTCTCTTGTCACAACTGTCCAGTCATCGTCCAGCCAGTTGACGGCACAACCTCCGATGTTGATCATCGGTTCTATCGCTAAAGTCATTCCTTTTCGAAGTTTCATTCCCTTTCGGTTCATATCGTAATTTGGTATTTCCGGAGCCTCATGCAGCTTTGTTCCGATGCCGTGTCCACACAGATCACGAACTACGCCGTATCCACGTTCCTCTGCATATCTGCCGATTGCGGAAGAAATTTCAAATAAATGGTTGCCCTCTTTTGCAAACTTTATTCCCTCAAAGAAACATTCTCTTGTCACTTGGATCAAGTCCTTTGCCTCTTTGCTGATCTCTCCGATTCCATGGGTTCTTGCCGCATCTGAATGGTAACCTTTATAAATAACGCCTGCATCCAAACCTACGATGTCGCCTTCCTTCAGGACTCGTTTCGCACTTGGAATTCCATGAACAACTTCATCATTTACAGAAACACAGATGGATGCCGGATATCCGTTATAGTTCAAAAAAGAAGGCTCGCATCCATAGCTGCGTATAATCTCTTCTCCCAAACGGTCTATATCAAGTGTTGTCATTCCCGGATGTAATGCTTTCCCCAATTCATCGTGAACGATCTCCAAGATTCTTCCGGCTTCCTTCATCAATTCAATTTCTCTTGCTGATTTTATTGTAACTGGCATAATGTTTACGCTCCTAACACGTTTACGATAGCAGCAAATACCTCATCAATATCTACAGTACCATCTACTTCTACTAAAATATTTTTTTCTGTATAATAATCAATCAATGGCTGTGTCTGCTCATGATATACATTCAGACGTTTCTGTACTGTCTCTGGCTTGTCATCTTCTCTTAAGATTAATTCTCCATGACAGTTATCGCATATATTTTCTTCTTTTGTAGGTGCATATACAATATGATATGTAGCACCGCAGTCCACACATGCTCTGCGTCCCGACATACGGCGGACAATGTTTTCATCTGGAACTTCCACATTGATTGCGTAGTCCATCGCTTCTCCCATCGCTGCCAAAGCTTTGTCAAGTGCCTCTGCCTGAGGAATTGTTCTCGGGAAACCGTCTAAGACATAACCATTGCTGCAGTCATCCTGCTTTACGCGGTCTACGACCAAATCTACAACAAGTTCATCCGGCACTAAAAGTCCCTGATCCATATATGTCTTTGCTTTCTTTCCAAGCTCGGTTCCGTTTTTAATATTTGCTCTGAAAATATCTCCTGTGGAGATATGAGGAATCGAATACTTTTCAGCAATTTTCTTTGCCTGTGTCCCTTTTCCCGCACCAGGTGCACCTAACATTATAATTTTCATATGCTTTCCTCCATAAAAATATCCATATAGCATTTTAACTCGCTGAACTTCTATCCTACCAAGACTGAAATTCAACGAGCTAAATAGCTAAACAATTACTTGCCTACTTATGTTTTTAGTATCCAAGGAAGCTGTTACTGCTTACAGAACCTTTTCCACTATTCAAAAATCCTTTGTAGTTACGTACAAGCATCTGTGATTCGATTTGTTTTAACGTCTCTAACACAACACCTACGATGATGATGATAGAAGTTCCACCAAACGAAACATGTGCTCCAAAAACTCCATTAAAGAAGAATGGAATTACCTGTACAATCACTAATCCAATAGCACCTATAAAAATAATATATTTCAAAATCTTTGCTAAGTAATCTACAGTTGGTTTTCCTGGTCTGATACCTGGAATAAAACCACCGCTCTTTTTCATATTATTCGCAATTTCCAACGGATTAAATGTAATTGATGTATAAAAATATGCAAATAAAATTGTCAAGATAATGTATACAATCAATCCCCATGAATACTTGATATTCTCTGGATTACACCAGTTATTCGAGTTTAATCCTCTTAAAATCTCACTTCCGATACCGTCTCCATCACCTTTTCCAAGGAAAGATGCGATCACGATTGGGAACTGCATTAAAGAAGATGCAAAAATAACCGGAATTACTCCTGCTGTATTCACTTTCAACGGAATGAATGTAGATTGTCCCCCCACATTTTTTCTTCCTTGAATTTTCTGTGAATATTGAACTGCGATTTTTCTCTGTCCATCCTGAAGGAAAATAACAAACACAATAACTGCAAGGATGATTGCTACGATAATGAACGCCGCTAATCCTGCTGTTGCAAGGCTCTTTCCCTTCATAAACTGAGTATATAATGTATTAAAGTCATCTGGAATACGTGAAAGAATATTAATCAAAAGTACGATAGAAATACCATTTCCAACACCTTTTTCTGTAATTCTCTCTCCAATCCACATCAAGAATGCGGAACCAGCTGTCAATGTAAGTACTACGATTGCTGCGTTCACAAAGTTATATTCTACAAGTAATCCGCTGCGTCCAAATCCAACTGCCATAGCTGTTGACTGGATTAAAGCTAAAAGAACTGTCACATAACGTGTAAATGCTGCAATTTTCTTTCTTCCTTCTTCACCATCTTTTTGCATCTCTTCCAATTTTGGAATCGCAATTGTAAGAAGCTGCATAATAATAGATGATGTAATATAAGGTGTAATACTCAAAGCGAATATTGACATTTGTTCAAATGAACCACCTGTGAAAGCGTTAAAAAAATTAAACGCTTCCCCAGTTTGATTTGCAAAGAAATTTTGAATAAAAGTTGGATCCACTCCCGGTGTAGGCAGTTGTGATCCAAGTCTAACAACGAACAGCATTGCAAATGTATAGAAAATTTTCTTTCGAATCTCTTCTATTTGAAATGCTTTCCGAAATGTCTTTAACATTAGATCACCTCAGCTTTTCCACCAAGACTTTCAATTTTAGCTGCTGCACTTGCACTAAATGCGTTTGCCTGAACTGTAAGTTTCTTAGTTAACTCTCCGTTTCCAAGAATTTTTACTCCATCTCTAGGATTTTTCACAATACCAGCTTCAATAAGAGTTTCTACTGAAACAACTGTATCGTTTTCAAATACCTCTAATGCGCTTACGTTAATACCAACGATCTCTTTTGTATTTCTGTTAGTGAAACCTCTTTTTGGTATTCTTCTATATAATGGCATCTGTCCACCTTCGAAACCTGGTCTTGTGCCGCCTGAACGTGCTTTCTGACCTTTGTGTCCTTTTCCGGCAGTTTTACCATTTCCAGAACCGTGTCCACGGCCTCTTCTGAAATTATCACTATGTTTTGATCCTTCTGCTGGTCTTAAGTTTGATAAGTCCATCGTGACACCTCCTTATCTTTTTCTTATACTTCTTCTACTTTTACTAAATGTCTTACTTGTTGTACCATTCCTCTTGTTGCAGCGTTATCTGGTAAAACAACTGTTTTGTTCAGTTTTTTAAGACCTAAAGCTTCAACTGTTTTTTTGTGTTTTGGCACAGCACCGATTGTAGATTTTACTAATGTAACTTTTAAATTTGCCATTTTCAATCTCCTCCTTAGCCTAAGATTTCTTCTACAGATTTACCGCGAAGCTTAGCTACTTCTTCTGGAGTCTTGATCTGACTTAATCCATTAATTGTAGCAAGTACTACGTTTTGTTTATTGTTAGATCCCAATGATTTTGTACGGATATTTTTGATACCTGCAAGCTCAATTACCGCACGAGCCGGTCCTCCGGCGATAACTCCAGTACCTTCCGGAGCTTTTTTCAGTAATACTGAAGCACTTCCGAATTTACCAATCAAATCATGTGTAATACTTTCGTTTTCATCTAAGGAAACAGAAATGAGTTTTTTCATAGCATCTTCTTTTCCTTTGCGGATTGCTTCCGGAATTTCAGTAGCTTTTCCTAAACCTGCACCAACATGGCCATTTCCATCACCAACAACTACTAAAGCTGTGAATCTGAAGTTACGACCACCCTTAACAACTTTTGTTACACGTTTGATTGATACCACTTTTTCTGTTAGTTCTAATTGACTAGCATCAATACGATTTTGTTTCATGTGTGTTCCTCCTCCTAGAATTCTAATCCAGCTTCTCTAGCTGCATCTGCTAACGCTTTGATTTTTCCCTGGTAGATAAATCCACCTCTGTCAAAGACAACAGTGTTAATACCTTTTTCAATTGCTTTTTTAGCAATTACAGTTCCCAAATATGCTGCTGCATCAACGTTGTTAGTTTTTTCTAATTCTGCTTTTACATCTTTCTGTACAGTAGATGCTGATACCAGAGTAGTTCCAACTGTATCGTCAATAATTTGAGCATACATATGATTATTACTTCTAAACACAGCTAAACGTGGTCTTTCAGCAGTTCCGCTGAAACGGTTACGTAATTTTCTATGTTTGTTTACACGAACTTCGCTTCTTGATTTTTTACTAACCATCTTCACACTCTCCTTAATTATTTTTTACCAGTCTTACCAACTTTACGTCTAATAACTTCATCAGCATATTTAATACCTTTACCTTTGTATGGTTCCGGTCTTCTCTTATCTCTGATTTCAGCTGCGTATTGGCCTACTTTTTCTTTATCGATACCTTTTACAGTAATTTTGTTCTGTCCGTCAAGTACTGTCTCAACACCTTCTGGATCGATCATTTCTACTGGATGAGAGTATCCTAAGTTTAATGTTAATTTGTTTCCTGATTTTGCGGCTCTGTAACCAACACCGTTTACTTCAAGAACTTTTTCATATCCCTGAGTAACACCAACAACCATGTTGTTGATCAGTGTTCTTGTAAGACCATGTAAAGCTTTCATTTTCTTTAAATCACTTGGTCTTGTTACTACAACTTCTTCGCCTTCTTTTTTGATTTCCATTTCTACTGGAAGTTCTCTTACAAGAGTTCCTTTTGGACCTGTTACAGTCACTTTGTTGTTCTCAGCGATTTCAACAGTTACACCTGCTGGAATTGCTACTGGCAGTCTTCCTATACGTGACATACCCTTACCTCCTACACTTAAATTTTCGGAGAAGCGGCTATGGCTTCTCTGTTTTCAGTTGCTTTCGGGCTACCAAACAAATGCTAAAACTTCTCCACCTACGTTAAGTTTTCTAGCCTCTTTGTCTGTGATAACACCCTGATTTGTTGAAATGATAGCTGTTCCAAGTCCACCTAGAACCTTTGGAAGTTCGTCTTTGCTTGCGTATACACGAAGTCCCGGTTTAGAAATTCTCTTAAGACCTGTAATAACTTTTTCATTTTTGTCTGCACCGTATTTTAATGTAACACGGATTGTCTTAAAGCTTCCGTCTTCTACGATGTCATATTTTGTAATGTATCCTTCGTTTAAAAGAATATCAGCAATAGCGATTTTCATTTTAGACGCTGGAACATCTACTGTATCATGTTTAGCAGTGTTTGCGTTACGGATTCTTGTAAGCATATCTGCGATTGGATCACTCATAGTCATTTGAAGTTGCCTCCTATTTTTTCATTCTTCATTTACTTGTTACATCCTTCAGATGCAGCCGGAAAATCCGACCGCTTCTACTACGGATATCCTGTTTGCTCTTTCTATTTTGTGGCTTACCAGGAAGCTTTCTTTACTCCCGGGATCTGTCCTTTGTATGCTAATTCACGGAAACATACTCTGCAGATTCCGTATTTTCTTAAATATGCATGTGGACGACCACAGATTCTACAACGATTGTACTCTCTAGTAGAGAATTTTTGTTTACGTTGTTGTTTAATTTTCATAGATGTTTTTGCCATGAAATATTTCCTCCCTACTATTTTGTAAATGGCATATTGAACTGAGTCAATAATTCGCGAGCTTCTTCGTCTGTCTTAGCTGTTGTAACAAAGATTACGTCCATACCTCTTACTTTATCAACCTTATCGTATTCGATTTCAGGGAAGATTAATTGTTCTTTGATACCAAGAGCATAGTTACCTCTTCCATCAAATGCGTTAGGATTAACACCTCTAAAGTCACGTACACGAGGTAATGCTAAGTTAATCAGACGATCAACGAACTCATACATTTTTTCTCCTCTTAATGTAACTTTACATCCGATAGCCATACCTTCTCTAAGTTTGAAGTTAGCTACTGATTTTTTCGCTTTTGTAAGAACCGCTTTCTGACCTGCAATTTTCTCAAGGTCAGCTACAGCTGATTCTAAAACTTTGTGATTATCTTTTGCTTCGCCAACACCCATGTTGATAACAACCTTATCAAGTTTTGGCACTTCCATAATATTTTTATAACCAAATTTTTTGATCATTGCGTCAACGATCTCGTTCTGGTATTGTTCTTTCAGTCTACTCAAAGTTTATTTCCTCCTTCCTTAGATTAGTCAATAACTTCGCCTGTTGATTTTGCAACACGTACTTTTTTGTCTCCATCCATTTTGAAACCTACTCTTGTAGCTTTTCCTTTGTGAAGATACATTACGTTAGATGCATCAATAGGTCCTTCTTGGTGAATGATGCCACCATTCTGATTAGCAGCACTTGGTTTTGTGTGCTTTGTCAGCATGTTTACACCTTCAACTAATACTTTGTTATCTTTTTTATTAACAGCAATTACCTTGCCTTCTTTATCTTTATCTTTTCCAGCGATTACTTTTACAGTATCACCTTTTTTGATTTTCATAGTTGACATCCTCAGGCACCTCCTTATAGTACTTCCGGAGCTAATGAAACAATCTTCATAAATTGTTTTTCACGAAGCTCTCTTGCTACTGGTCCAAAAATACGAGTTCCTCTTGGGTTTTTGTCATCTTTAATAATTACAGCAGCATTTTCATCAAATCTGATGTATGAACCGTCTTTACGACGAGTTTTGTTTACTGTACGAACAACTACAGCTTTTACTACATCACCTTTTTTAACAACGCCACCTGGTGTTGCATCTTTAACAGAAGCAACGATTACATCACCGATGTTTGCATATCTTCTAGTAGAACCACCTAACACACGAATGCAAAGTAATTCTTTCGCACCTGTATTATCTGCTACTTTAAGTCTACTTTCTTGCTGTATCATGCAGGTAAACCTCCTTCAATACTATTTTACTTTTTCCATAACTTCAACAAGTCTCCATCTTTTATCTTTTGATAATGGTCTTGTCTCCATAACTTTTACTTTGTCACCGATGTTGCATTCATTTGCTTCATCATGTGCTTTCAATTTATATGTTCTCTTTACGATTTTGTTGTAAAGAGGGTGTTTTACGTGATCTTCAACTGCAACTACAATAGTTTTATCCATTTTGTTGCTGATAACTTTACCAACACGTGTTTTTCTTAAATTTCTTTCCACAGTTTTGCTCCTTTCACAATTTTCAACACAATCTTAATTATTATTCAGCTTTAGAAGCTTCTGTAATAACTGTCTGAATTCTAGCAATGTTTTTTCTTACTTCTTTAATTCTGCTTGTGTTTTCTAATTGATTTGTTGCGTTTTGGAATCTTAAGTTAAAAAGTTCCTTTTTAGCAGCTACTAATTCTTCGTTTAATTCTGCAACTGATTTTCCTTTTAAATCTTTTACAAATGTATTAATTTTCACTGTTATCACCGCCTTCTAAATCTTCGCGAGAAACGATCTTACATTTACAAGGTAATTTGTGCATAGCAAGACGTAATGCTTCACGAGCTACTTCTTCAGGTACTCCTGAAAGTTCAAACATTACACGTCCTGGTTTTACAACTGCTACCCAGTATTCCAGAGTTCCTTTACCAGAACCCATACGTGTTTCAGCTGGTTTTGTAGTTACAGGTTTGTCCGGGAATATTTTGATCCAAACTTTACCACCACGTTTGATGTAACGTGTCATAGCGATACGGGCTGCTTCGATCTGATTTGAACGGATCCAGCATGGTTCCATTGCAACAATACCATATTCACCGTTTGTGATTTTATTTCCACGTAAAGCTTTTCCTTTCATAGAACCACGGAATTGTTTACGACGTTTTACTCTTTTAGGCATTAACATAATTATTTATCGCTCCCTTCCTTAGTTGCTTTCGTTGGAAGAACTTCGCCTTTATAAATCCAAACTTTCACACCTACTTTACCGTAAGTTGTGTCTGCTTCAGCGAATCCATAATCAATATCAGCTCTAAGTGTCTGAAGTGGAATAGTTCCTTCGCTGTAAAACTCTGTACGAGCCATATCAGCTCCACCTAAACGACCTGATACTGCTGTTTTGATACCAAGTGCTCCGGATTTCATTGTTCTTGACATGCAAGATTTCATAGCACGTCTGAATGAGATACGGTTCTCTAACTGTAATGCGATGTTTTCAGCTACTAACTGAGCATCTTTATCCGGTCTTTTGATTTCTTTGATATCAACAACTAATTTTTTATCTGTGAACTGTTGAAGTTCTTTTTTCACTTTTTCAATCTCAGCTCCACCTTTACCGATTACAACACCCGGTTTTGCTGTGTAGATGATGATTTTTACACGGTCAGAAGCTCTTTCGATCTCAATCTTAGAAACTCCTGCGCTGTATAATTTCTTTTTCAGAAATGTTCTGATTTTATGATCTTCTACTAAATAATCTGCAAATTTATCTTCTGCATACCATTTAGAGTCCCAATCTTTGATAACACCGACTCTCAAGCCATGAGGATTAACTTTCTGTCCCATTATTGCCCTCCTTATCTTTCATTCAGCACTAAAGTAATGTGGCTCATTCTCTTTTCGATTCTGTAAGCTCTACCCTGTGCTCTCGGTTTAATTCTCTTCATTGTTGGTCCCTTGTTTGCGTAACATTCTTCAATGTAAAGGTTCTCAACATTCATACCGTTGTTGTTCTCAGCGTTTGCGATTGCTGATTCTAATAATTTCTTTATTAAGCTAGAAGCATATCTTGGATTGTATGTTAAAATACCAAGTGCTGTTTGTACATCCTTACCTCTGATGGCATCTAATACGAAACATGCTTTCTGAACAGAAACTCTAGCGTAAGATAACTTAGCTGATGGTCTAGTGTCCTTATTTGCATTTCTCTCTCTTTTGATCTGGGATCTATGTCCTTTTGCCATGGATGAACCCTCCTTTCAAATTACGATTAATTAACGAACTCTTGATTTCTTTTCGTCTTTTCCATGTCCTCTGTATGTTCTTGTTGCAACGAACTCTCCGAGTTTGTGTCCAACCATATCTTCTGTTACATATACAGGTACATGTTTTCTTCCGTCATGAACTGCGATTGTATGTCCAACCATTTGTGGGAAAATAGTAGAACGACGTGACCAAGTTTTGATAACTGATTTGTCACCTGCTTCGTTCATAGCTTTTACTTTTTTCAGTAAGCTTTCATCCGCGAATGGTCCTTTTTTAAGTGAGCGAGCCATAGGTTCTAACCTCCTTGTAAACTATTTATTTGATACCTTTACCATCTCTTCTTCTAACGATTAACTTGTTAGAATGTTTGTTTTTCTTTCTTGTCTTAAGACCAAGTGCTGGTTTACCCCAAGGTGTACATGGACCTGGACGACCAATTCCTGTCTTACCTTCACCACCACCGTGTGGATGGTCATTAGGGTTCATTACAGAACCACGAACTGTAGGTCTGATACCCATGTGACGTTTACGTCCGGCTTTACCAATGTTAATCAGGTTGTGATCTCCGTTACCTACAACACCGATTGATGCTCTACAGATGATCGGCACCATTCTCATTTCGCCTGATGGCAATCTTAATGTTGCATATTTTCCTTCTTTAGCCATTAACTGAGCGCTGTTACCAGCTGAACGAACTAACTGTCCGCCTCTTCCTGGATATAACTCAATGTTGTGGATCTGTGTACCTACTGGGATCTCAGAAAGCGGTAAGCAGTTTCCTACTCTCACTTCAGCTTCTGGTCCGTTCATTACTTTCATTCCATCTGTTAAGCCTTGAGGTGCAAGAATATAAGCTTTTTCACCATCTGCGTAGCAGATAAGCGCGATATTCGCTGTTCTGTTTGGATCGTACTCGATTCCGATTACAGTTGCCGGAATACCATCTTTCTTTCTCTTAAAGTCGATAATTCTATATTTTCTTTTAGCTCCGCCTCCGCGGTGTCTTACTGTGATCTTACCTTGATTGTTACGACCAGCTGTTCTGCTTTTAGAAGCTAACAAAGATTTCTCTGGAGTTGTCTTTGTGATTTCTGAAAAATCAGAACCTGTCATATGTCTTCTGGAAGGTGTATATGGGCGATATGTTTTAATTCCCATTACTGTCACTCCTTTCGTTTACGATTATTTATTATCACGGTTTTAATCCGTATGGTTTCTATTGTTGGGCTGTCTCTTACAGTCCTTCGAAAATTTCGATATCAGCGCTTTCAGCTGTTAACTGAACGATTGCTTTTTTTGTCTTAGCAGTTTTTCCGAATGTCATACCACGTCTTTTTGTTTTTCCATCAAGATTCATAGTATTTACGCTTTTTACTTTTGTTCCTGCGAACATTTTTTCAACTGCTTCTTTAATCTGATTCTTTGTAGCCTGTGTGTGAACTAAGAAAGTGTATTTCTTGTCAGCCATAAGCTCCATAGATTTTTCAGTGATTACTGGTTTAAGGATTACGTCATAGTATTTAATGTCTGCCATTATGCGTACACCTCCTCGATTGTTGCAACAACAGCTTTCGTTACGATTACTGTGTTGTATTTTAAGATATCGTACACATTAATTGTATTTGTCCAAGCTGTTTTCACATTTGCAATATTTCTTGCAGATAATGCTGCATTTGTGTTTCCATCTTCTAACACTACTAATGCTTTAGATACTTCTAAGTTGTTTAACATGTTCTGGAAATTCTTTGTTTTAATTTCACCAAAGTTCATTTCGTCAAGAACGATGAATTTGTTTTCTAATACTCTTGTTGTAAGAGCTGATTTCAGAGCTGCTCTCTTTTCTTTTTTGTTTAATTTGAAAGAGTAGTCTCTTGGTGTTGGAGCAAATACAACTCCACCGCCTGTCCATTGTGGAGATCTTGTAGAACCTTGTCTTGCATGACCTGTTCCTTTTTGTCTCCATGGTTTTCTACCACCGCCTGAAACTTCTGAGCGAGTTTTTGCTTTCTGAGTTCCCTGACGTTTATTTGCAAGTTGGTTCACAACTGCCATGTGTAATAAGTGTTCATTTACTTCAACACCGAATACAGCATCATTCAAGTCGATTGTTCCAACTTCTTTACCTTCGATATTATAAACAGATACGTTTGCCATCTGTGTGTTCCTCCTTTCCTATTAAAGACTAGATTGCTTTTACGCTTTCTTTAATTGTCACTAAAGATTTCTTAGGTCCCGGTACAGATCCCTTTACTAAGATTAAGTTGTTTTCAGCATCTACTCTTACGATTTCAAGATTTTGAATTGTAATTCTCTTGCTTCCCATGTGTCCTGGCATCTTCTTTCCTTTGAATACCTTGCTCGGATCAGATGCAGCACCATTGGAACCTGCATGACGATGGAATTTAGAACCGTGAGTCATAGGTCCTCTGTGTTGGTTATGTCTCTTGATTGCACCCTGGAATCCTTTACCTTTAGAGATTGCAGTAGCATCTACTTTATCTCCAGCAGCAAAGATATCAGCTTTGATTTCCTGTGCTAATTCGAACTCGTCAGCGTTTTCAAATTTGAATTCTCTTACAAATCTCTTGCTTGAAACACCAGCTTTGTCAAAATGTCCTTTTTCTGCTTTTGTTGTACCATGTCTGTGTACAATCTCTTTTTTACCATTTTTGTCTTTGTTCACGATTTTGTCTTTTTTGTCAACAAAACCAACCTGAACAGCACTGTAACCGTCGTTCTCAACTGTTTTGATCTGTGTTACTACACAAGGACCAGCCTGAAGAACAGTTACTGGAGTTAATACTCCGTCTTCGTTGAAGATTTGAGTCATTCCGACTTTTGTAGCTAAGATAGCTTTCTTCATTATTATTACCTCCTGTGATTTACAGCGGAACACTTTCGTGTTCATCCTAAATTATAGGATACTTACTGTCTCTTAATTTGATCGAACTCTTATTTGTTTTTCATTTTGATGTCGATATAAACACCAGCTGGCATCTCTAATCTTGATAATGCATCAACAGTTTTCTGTGTTGGTGTGATGATATCGATCAGTCTTTTGTGAGTTCTTTGTTCGAACTGCTCTCTGGAATCTTTGTATTTGTGTACGGCTCTTAAGATTGTTACTACTTCTTTTTTAGTTGGAAGTGGTACCGGTCCGCTCACCTGTGATCCATTTTTCTTTACAGTTTCGATAATTTTCTTTGCAGATGCATCAACCAATTGGTGATCATATGCTTTCAGTGTAATTCTCATTACTTGACTTGCCATAAAAAAAGTCGCCTCCTTTTCGTACTATTAAACTCAAGTACGACAAGCGGTGACTGTACACTCTCCCGTGTGTGTCGTGAGAACTCACACGTTGTTACCGTTTTTCATCGGTTGTTATTGATTCGTACAGTGACTTGTCGCCAGTTTCCTAACTTGACATTCGCTCCACGGAACACCTACTATTATAAGTAGCAACCTCACGCTTCAACGCTATCATGTCACAGCTTTTTTAGTATACATGATTTCTTTTCATTTTTCAAGACTTTTTTTTATTTTTTTCTGCCAGTTCGTTTACAAGAGAAAATTTCTCATAAATCTGCTGCAAAACCGACTGCTATACCACTGTTTCAAGCTTTTGCAGCCGAACTGTTACTCTTATATTTATAAATAGGAAGAAACGCTGAATCTTAGGCTTTTTTCGGCACTTTACTGAACTAAATTTCACCTTTGAATCCATTGACTTTTCCTATTAAACTTGTTACAATTATCAATAGATAAAGACATATTTTTAACAAGGTATATTCAATATCGGGGGCTTTGCATATACTATCTCTTTGATATGTCTCTATTTTTTACCAATTTTCAAAATTTAATATTTAATCTGGAGGGATATTATATGAACGCTACTCTTATTTTACGTATCGTTATTATTGCTTATACTGCAGTTTTTGCTATTTACTGGATTGCCGACTGCATCAAACATAAAGAAGAATTTACAGGCAAGAAAGTTATCTCATTGTTACTTATTGGTATTATCACTAACTTTTTCGATACATTAGGAATTGGTAGTTTCGCTACCACTCAGGCAGGTTTCAAATTTACAAAGTCTTGTGATGACGAAGTAATGCCAGGTACTCTCAACGTTGGAGATGCGATTCCTGTCGTAACAGAATTCGTACTCTTCCTTGGATTGATTGACTTAGACACAGTTACATTAGTAGGTTTACTTGCAGCAGCTGCAATCGGTTCTTACATCGGTGCAGGTATCGTTTCAAAACTTCCTGTAAAACAGATCCGTATCGCTTTAGGTGTTGCATTACTTTCCCTTGCAGTGATGATGGGTTGTAAATTAATGGAAGTTGGACCATTCGGTGCTGCCGGAACAGCTACAGGTCTTACAGGCGTAAAACTTGTTCTTGGTATCGTAATCAACTTCTTCTTAGGTGCTTTGATGACAATCGGTGTTGGACTTTACGCTCCATGTATGGCTATGATTGGTGCACTTGGTATGAATATTAAATCTGCATTCCCTATTATGATGGGTTCTTGTGCATTCTTAATGCCATCTTGTGGTATCAAATTCATCAAAGAAGGAAAATACGACAGAAAAGCTTCTGTTATGTTAACAGTTGGTGGTATGATCGGTGTATTCATCGCTTACTTCTTAGTAAAAGAGATGCCAACTACAGTGTTGACATGGATTGTTATCGTAGTAATGATTTACACAGCACTTACATTCTTCAAAGATGCGAAAAAACTTTCATAGTTCTATATACGCAAACAGAAACCGGAGCAAAAGCTCCGGTTTCTTCTTTATTATAATACTATCGCTTCTCTTTTCTCTTTCTTTCCATTAGGACAACTAACATCGATACTGCTACTACAAGCCAAACAATCATAGAATTGTTATCTCCTGTTTTCACACTCGATTGCTCTTTTGGATTTTCTTTTGGATTTTCTTTCTGATTTCCACTTTCCGGCTTATCCGGTGTTGTGCCACTTTCAGATTTTTCTTCCAATCCCTGAACTGCCGCTCTCAGCATATCTGATGCCTTTCTCACATCAGCACTTGTCGCATTCTCATCAAATGCAACTTTCTTTGCAAACTCCAATGCTGATTCCACCTTGCCTGCTGATTCCTCAGTATATCCTGTAAGATCCATTTGTTCCACATCTTTGATCAACTCTTCTAATTTTTCCTTGCTCGGAATTTGTCTCAGATCAAAAATCGCCTTCTGCAATTGTCCAAATGCTACATCTACCGCTTCCTGAGTTGCCTTTTCATCCTCATATACCTCTTTTGCAAGTTCATAAGCTTTCACAAAAGCTTCTCTCGTTACAGGTGTATAGGAATCAAGCTCTTTCCTGTATTGTTCTGCCTCATCCAGTTTCTTCTTAAGATCTTCTTTTTTCACAGGCGTGCTCGGAATCAACTCCAACCCTTTTTCTGCTTCCTGCAGCCGTTTTAATGCTTCATCAACTGTTTCTTGTGCCGACTTTTCATCGTCCAATACTGCTTTTGCATTTGCAATTGCATCTTCCATCACTTTGCGGCTCTGTTCCGTGTACATACTCAGATCCATTTTAGCCGCCTTATCATAGGCTTCCTGTAGTTCTGCCTTGTCAACCGGCACTTCTACCTTTTTCGGTCCGGTAATGCGAATCTCAGTAGCGGAAGCATAATTATTAGAATCCGTCGAAAGAGACTCTACCGCATAGACACGGACATTTGTTGCCTCCACTTCTGAAAAACTTGCCTTTTTCCAACTGTTTCCAGAACTCCATGTTCCACTGCTCACTTCCTGATAACTCTGTCCGTTGTCAGCGCTCACTTCAATTCTGTATTTTGTGATAACTCCATTTGTTCCACTTGTTCTTGGCAACAAACGGATTCCATCCACCAGTTGTTTTTCCGGAAGCCGGATATCAATCCACAGATCTTCTCTCTCTGCTCCAGCCCATGAAGAGTGCCACAGCGTTCCTGTATTGTTATCCAGAACATATTTTGCCAAGCCTTCCGTCTCACTTCCTGCCTGCTCACTTCCGGCAGTTGCAGTCATTCCTTCCAGAGAGATATCAAACTCATCGTTCTCTGCAGGATCTTTCGGAATCTGGCTTACAGAATACTTATCAAGAATCTCTGTCCCCAGCTTTTCCAAATCCATACCGTTTGCTTTCGTTGGATATTCGTTATTGCTCCGAGCCCACGCCCATTCCATTTCAAACCAATCTGCTGCTGAGTAATTTTTTGACTCTTCTCCTGCCAATTCTTTTTTCCGTTCGGCAATCCATTTTTCCCAGCGTGGTTTATAATAGTCGCTTGTAAGTCCTGACCACTGACGATTGGAATAATCAATCAAGCCTCCACTGTTTGCCTGCTCGATACTTCCCCATGTTGTGATAAGGCCACGTGCATTTAGCTCATACAATTCTTTTGTGAAATCGTCTGCATTTTTCGCAAGTGCTTTCGCCGATTCCAGCCATGTGCCAAGCATAAATTCTTCCTGTGTTCCGGTTACTTCCTCTACCTTTGTAATAATTTCAAGGAAACTGTTTGACATTTTTTCAAATTTTTCAGCGTCCCCCTCGCGGAATGCATCTGCCATCTTCTTCTGATATTCCTGAGCAGTGTTCGATAACACCTGCTCTAATACATTTGCAAGATCATATTGATAACCGGCACTGTCTTTTAATTTGTCATAGTCTTTTAGCAACAGTGCTGCCGCTTTTTCCAGTTCAGCCTTATCATAATCGATCACCGCATTTCCCCAAGTGGAAGCCGCTCCAATATCTAATCCCGGACGGGCGTTGACAACCGACTCCGGCGCTCCCTGTCCTTTCATATTCAGCTCTGGATTATACACAGTATCATTCAGGATTTGCATTGCTTCATACGCCGATTGGCTCTCTGCCCCATATCTTCTCGTTGTGTAATCCTTAAACCATTCGTCCAGATTGATCGCTGATAAATTCTCACCATCATCTGACCAGATTGTCTCGAAGAACAGATCATACAGTACCGGATTATTCACAGATGCTTCCGGTGTGATACCGATTCCCGCCATATGGTCCGCCTGTGCCGCTGCCTGCGCAACACCATTTACAAAATTCTCAATATGTCCGTGCAGTCCGAGACGCCCTCCGAAGTTATTCAGCATGCAGTAAACCCAAGGAGTGTTCAAAAATTCTCCACCGCCTTCTGCTCCACCGTAAGAGCCAGGATCTGTCTCGTTCCAGTGCGGAGTTTTCTCTGCATAGAGATCAAGTACAAGCGCATGGTCACGTGCTGCATCTAATCCCTGAAGCAGAGCCGTCGACGGATTTCCCTGCCATGACTGAATAATCCAGATACCATTTTCGTCTGCCTCCATCATGTTTGCCAACACTTTCTCGGCAATGACTGTCGGGCTCATACCACCTGTGTTTCCACCTTCATGGAACGGATCTGTTGCATAGTAGTCAGATACATCTCCATATACTTCCTTTTGTACCTTATAGAACAACTGCGCATATTTGTCAAATGTCTCACTATCTGTCTTCAGCATACTCGGTCTTTGGAACGAACACCATGTCCCCTGCTTGATTACCTGTGCACTTGGGTCTTTATCTGTAATATCAACAGGAACCATACCGCTATAACCTTGCAGTACCGGCTGCATGCCAAGTTTTCTCATAATAAGCTGATTTTTTCTCGCAAGTTCTGTTCTCTCCGTGAACCAGCTGTCATGTACCGGTCCTCCAAATCCGGAGAGATTTGCCATATATGCCCATGCATAGTATGCCGGCCCTGCGATGAAATCTTTTGCTTCTTCGTGCGAATATCCAAGTTCTCCCAAAAATCTTCTCCACACTTCTTCCTGCGCTGTTGCATCGAGAACAACATTTACACCATTCAATGCAAGCCAGTCCAATTCATTTCTCCATTCTTTCTCACCCCAGAACGCCATAGAATATGAAAGCGTACAGTAGTTATAAGAATAGCGGACCGGGAATTTTGTCTCTTTATGTACCGTTCCCTCAATTGGAACAATGCTCTTTGGCATCTTCACCTGATCCCCAACCTGAGAAATATTTACGTTACAATAATATTTCAAATAATGGTTCAGCCCTGTCGCAAGAGAGACACCATCGTTTCCTTTGATGTGAATCTTTCCATCTTTCTGAGATAACTCAAAGTAATCATATGCATTGTCGCCTTCTGCCACTTCCAAGGTAAACCAGTCAACATACGCTGAGCCGATTCTTCTTTCAATGATCCCTTTCACTTCATCAATCGTATCTTGTTCTGTAATCTGCACATCATATGCGGAACCCGCAAAATCTTCCACCTGAACTTTTGGTGTCTCCTGAATTTTCGTTCCGCTTTCCTTTCCAAGCACACGGATTTCATTGATCAAAGACTTTTCCGAAGTCGACTGATATTCCATATATACACGAACAATTCTTGCTTCTTTTCCATCAGCAGCGTATTTTTCACCGTCTGCCGGACAGCTTTCTTTACTTGTTTTTTCCGCAAGCTTATCAAAATCTCTTCCGTCCATACTCGTATAAATCGAATACTGGGAATATCCTGTGGACGGTGTAAACACTTGAATCTCATCCAGATTATAATTTTTCTCCAAATCAATATCAATGTATGCCGGATATCTGTCCCCCGACCACACATTCGTTGTAGAGCCATCATTCACTCTGGATACTGTAGACTGACCTGTGTTAGTATGAACCGGTTTTTTATATGCGATACTCTCAGTATCTTCTACATTGCTTCCGTTTGCATCTGCAAAGATTTTAAATTCCGCCAGCGCCGGCCACGGATCTCCGCCTGTGCTCGCAATATCAGTCACATTGATGCGAATGCTCTTTAAATTCTTGACACTGTCTAAAGATAATGTCTGAATATGTCCATCCTCCAGACGCGTTGCCTTCACTCCTGCAAATAACGTCTGCCACTCGGTGTCATTTTTACTCTTCCCAAGTACGTCAAATGTAAATTCAAAGCCATTTTCATCCGGATCCACAAGTTCAAAAGCCGCCTCCATAGATTTTACCGGATACTCTCTGTCGAGCTCCATCTCGATCCATGCGCCGTCTTTCAAACCGGAGATACCTCCATTGTTGTAAACGTACAATGTCTCATAATTATCATCAACCAGATTGCTTTTTACTCCGGCATCCCCGCCAACAGATGTGATTGTCGCCTGCGGCGCCACATTGGTCAGATCACTTTCCTCGGAAGATGCCTCCGCCCAGATTTCCACCTCTGCAATAGCCGGCCAGAACGCTCCCGGCTGTCCATCGTTTTGCGGATTAGACAATGTAATATACGTGTGTGTAAAATTCAAAGGTGTCTCATATTCAAATTCATAGACATCATCAAAACAGTGATTCACTTTTGTATCATCCACAACAAGATCACTCGTGACGTTATTCAATGCATGTGACAGTTGAATATCCACCGTCCAAGGAGTATGTCCCTGTTCAAACTTTACAACGATTTTTTTAATCTTTTTTGTATTATCTGCAGGCAGCTTCAATGATACCTCACTCGGCCATGTATCACCGTTTTGCACCCACAAGGTCGCATCGTCACCGTCAACCAGATTTTCTTTTTCTTTCCCCGCTTCCGAACTTGGGACTGTAATCTCTGATTCCGGTGCGATATTCACCAATTTTTCCTCTCCTTTTTTCTCTCCGGCAGCGACAAGTGTCGGTACCTGGATCGAAGTCATCACAAGACTCAATACAAATATTCCTGCAAGAATCTTATGAAATCCCTTATATATTTTCCTTTTCATTTCTTTTTCCTTTTTCCCTTTTCCCTTTTAAAACAACCGGCAACTTTCATTGCCGGCTATTTTATTATTCATCCATTTTTTTCTTTTTTAAGATTTCTTTTCCTGCAATTACGGATGCTGCTGCCGCAAGAACCATCATCATTGGCGCCGCAGTCGAATCTCCTGTCACCGGTTTCTTTCCTGATTCATCTGAACCACCGGCAGATGGAGTACTTGGTTTCTTATTTTCCTCTTTTTTCACTAAATCCTTAGCTGCCTTTGCAAGTTTCTCTGTAGCTTCCTTGATTTCCTCTGCTGTTGCATCTTCATCATCAAGCACCGTCTTGGCATTTGTGAGTGCTTCTTTATATACTTTCCAGCTATCTGCTGTGTAGTCAGCTTCTTTGTAGTATGAAACACATTCATTGTAGTATTTTTCCAAAGCGCTCTTATCTACTTCGCTCGGTACTACAGGTTTGTCAGCTTTTTCTAACTGTTCAACTGCTGCTGCCAACTGTCCCTCTGCTGCATCTACAGCATCCTGATCAGCTTCCGGATCTTCCATAACTACTTTCGCCTGAGCAAGTGCATCTTCAAACACTTTTACGCTCTCTGATGTATATCCGCTCAGATCCATCTTCTCTGCTTCTTTGATTAAGTCTTCCAATTTGTCTTTGTTTGGAATCAGTCTCAATTCAAAGAGAGCTTTTTGAAGATCATCATGTGCTTTTTTCACTTGTTCTTCTGTTGCTTCTTTATCGTCAATAACTGCTTTTGCAGCGTCCATTGCATCTGCATATGCTTTCCATGTACCTGGCGTGTACTCTTTTTCGTCTCTGTCAGCCGCTACACAGTCATCATACAATTTCTTAAGACTGCCTTTGTTTACTCCATCCGGATCTACCGGTGTGTCAGATTCTTCAAACTTAGCAACCAATGTCAGGTTATCTTCCGGTGTTACTTTGTAAGAAGCTTCCTTGCTCACTTCATTTCCGAAAATGTCATACCAGCCAACGAATTTGTTTCCTTTATCTGCCTTTGCAGTAAATGTAACTTCCTCGCCTTTAATGATCTGCTCTTTTGAAACTTCTGCTGTTCCTCTTCCTTCTACATATGTGCTGATGCGAAGTGGTACTTTTGTCAAGTCCTCTGTTCCTCCAAGCACTTTGAACTCTGCCGCACTACCGAAATCATTCTGTCCTTTTGTAACTGTCAGTCTTAATTTTGATGTGTTGATTGGTTTAAATCTCACATTTTTCTCAGATCCGTTAGAAGCCCATGTTCCTTTATCTACAGCTTTCTGCCAGTTTCCGGAAGCATCTTGATATTCCAATGTATATTCTAAGATATATCCATTATTTCCTGTCTGTCTTGGCATATAGTAGAATCCATTGATATCGTAATTCTTCTTCATATCAATTGTGATCACAGCCGGAAGTGGTTTCTTGTTTGGCGACCACTGTGTATGCCAGATTGTAGAAATATTATTATCAAATGCATTTGTAATTTTTCCATCTGAGTTTTCGTTGTCAGCTGTCACTGTGAAGTCTTTTGAATCGATTGCTCCCTCTGTCAAATCTTCTTTTACCACTTTAGAAGTCAACACAATGTTATCGATCACTGCGTTTACCGCATTTGTCTTAGAACCAATTCTTTCTGTCGGCAATGACAATGACGCACGTGAGATATTAGATGCTTTCAAATCGCCTTCATATGTGTAGCTTCCTGTTGCAGTATATTTCTTGCCATCTGCAATCAGAGAAGTCACATCTCCGTCTGTTCTGATTGTCAGAGATACTTTCTGATTTACCGGAAGCTTATATCCAAAGGAATAGTCATAACCTTCTCTTGTAAATCCAAGTGTTCCATCTTCCATGATACGGATATCATATGTTCCGTACTCTGCATCTGCCTCGAATAAAATTTCTCCAGGCATTCCAGGTTTTTTCATTGTAATGTCGAAAGAAAGTTCCTTTCCAGGGCCAACACGGTCAAGCGGAGTAGAGACATAGCTTTCTTTTCCGTTCAATACAAATGCTTTATCTTCTACTTTTGCGTTCACTGCATCTTTTGCATCATAGCCGTTTCCGGATTCATCATTCAGACCTTCATCAAAATCGTATGATACAATAGTGTCCCCCTTGCTGTCTACTTTGTCATATGCATTTGTGCGAGGAGCTTCTCCAACTGCTTCACTGACTTCTGTTGCCTCTGCGTAAGTCTTTTCTTCATCTCCCCACAAGCTTGATGCGTAGAATGGAGCTGCATCGTTGAAACGGTCATAAATTTCCATCTCAGAAAGACCATTTGCTTTCTTATCTACCATGTCATTCCAAATTGCATAAGCTCCACCGAGTGTCTGTTCAGAACCAACCGGAACTCCCATACGTTTTGCCGGATCATAATTACTGTATAAGTGCTGTTTATTCAAATAATCACCATAATATCCGGCTGCCGGAACAATGTAAACTGTTCCATCGTTCATATCAATCAGATCATATCCTTCTTTGTACATCTCTTTTGGATTTGCCCAACCGTCATTCCAGATATTCATCTGTACATCTTCGCTTCTTACATCTGTCTGACCTTTTCTTGCAGTAAGACTTCCCCAAAGACGAACTTGATTACCTTTCTCTTGAACATGTGCTAACAAATCATCTGTAAATTGGCGGAACTGTTCTTTATATGTTTCTGAATATTCATCTGTTCCGATATTAACAATTGTCTCTTCATCGAATACAGGATTCTCACCTTCCAAATATTCATCCCAAAGACCTTCTACAAATTCTAAAGACTTCGCATATGGCGTTTCACTTGCATCACCCCCACTAGGAGTTGCCAAATTAAAGTGATCATTCTCACGTCCATTTCCACCCATTTTAAGGTCTGGACGAACCTTTGTAAATGCAAGAGAGTGTGCCGGTGTATCGAACTCAGGTACAATATCCATACCGATTTCACGGTAATCCTGAATCATCTGACGCATCTCATCTTTTGTCCAGTACATGTCATCACTTGTCAAATCTGCCTTATTCAGATTTCCATCTGCTTTGATATCAGACTCCAAACGGAATCCCTCATATGCAGTCATCGGATCTTCTCCTGCAGTTGTGTAATCTTCCAAGAAGATATAGTTGTCATTTAAGTGAAGCTGTAAGTCGTTCATCTTGTACCATGCCATTGTCTTTGCAACTTCATTGACAATTTTCTTAGAGAATGGTCTTCTTCCGACATCAAGCATGAATCCACGCACTTCGTATTTTGGATAGTCACGCGCCTCACCTTTTGCGATTGTTCCATCTGTCTGTTTTAAAATCTGAAGAATACTTCTTGTTGCCCAGTATGCACCTGTTGAAGTTTCTGCTTCCACTGTAACTGAATCACCAATTTTCAGATTGTATCCTTCCTCTTTCAGACCTGTTCCTGCTTCTACAAGTGTAAAGAAGAAATCTCCGGCATTTGCGCTGTCCGCATATACAATTTCAAGATCTTTTCCAAATAAATCTTTATAATCTTTCTGGAACTCTGTTGCCGCTCTCTGAAGCGCTGCTTTATCTTTGTTTGCAACAACGATACGGCTGCCGTCCTTCACTGCAAACTCTCCGCCTTTTGCACCTTTCCACTCAGCAAGTTCCGGAATTACTGCTGGCTTTGCGTTGTCTCCCTCTTCCTGCTCGTATTTACCGGTAACAGTCATTGTATATTCTTTCGAGTCAACTGCTTTTCCATCTTTTCCTTCTGCTTTTACATTGAAGTTCATCTTAATCTGCTGTGTAACCAACGGCTGATAAACTGTCAAGTCTCTGTCTAAAATCTGCTCATAATCTGCTCCGACAAAGCTTATTTCAAACCCTTCCGGAACTTCCGGCATTGTAAATTTCTTAGAATCACCTTCGATCGATTCAGGCAGCTCTAAGTTATCTGCAACTTCCTGTGGATCCTGAGTGTTTTCCGGCTCTTCTAATTTTCCGGCATAAGTCTCAAACTCCCAGATACCAACTGTGTTCCATGTCACCTCAGCTCCGTTTTCCGGCGCCCCTTTTGGATCGAATTCTTCAATGAAAAGGCGTACATGCTGTGTGTTGATCGGTTCATCTAAGTTGATAATCTGCTGATAGCTGTCTGGTTTTTTCTCAAAACTTACAACCGGCTCCCAGTTTGTACCGTCTGACGATTTTTCCAAACGATATTTTGTTGCATTCGTGCGCTCCCAGTGAATCTTGAATGACTGGATAGAAATTTCTTTTCCATAATCTAAGCTAATCCAGTGTTGTCCTAACTTAGCCGGACTTGCCCAACGCGTTGTATCATCTCCGTCAACTACTTTACTAGGTTGGAATTTTTCAAGATTATCTTCATATCCGTCTGCTGCTACTGTTGCACCTTCACTCAAGTTCTCAGCCTCTCCGAGTACTTTGAACTCATAGAGAGATACAGACTGCCAGTTACCCGGGTTCAACGTATACCCGTTCACCGTCAAACGAACAAAACGTCCTGTTGCAGCTTTCTCAAGATTGATCCTGCTTGTGAGAGATGTAATATTCTTACCATCTTCCTTTACATAAACATCTTTATAAGTACCATCTTCTGTGTCAGAAACAGAAATCTTGAAATTTGTAATATTGGTTCTCTCCCACTCAATTACAAACTGACTGAATGTCTTTACTGCCCCCAAGTCTAATGTCAACGTTCTCGCTTCCTGTGTGGTGCTCTGTGCTGTTGACCAGCGTGACTGTTCCGGTTTCTCAGCATCACGATTCACAATGCCATCTACCGCTTTCTCCGGTCCCCACTGATTTGCCAGTTCCTGATTGCTCGCAGTTACTTTTGAATTAAGAGCATAGTTAACCTCATAACCCGCTTTCTCTTCCACATTTTCTGCCTTTACAGCCGGCGCTACAGTTACAGACCCCAATACCATTGCCGCAGAAAGGGCGCCTGCACTTGCACGCATCCATGTTCCTTTTTTCTTCATATCTTTCCTCCTCATTATTTATTATCAGACGAATCTTTACAGCAGGAAAATATTCTGCTTTGCACTAAAAAACCGAACTTTTGGAACAGACTATACAATTTTACATTATATACTCTGTTCCAAAAGTTCGGTTTTGCCTAAAAAGTAACAACCCGCCTGTATAATATTAATTTTATTAAAGCACTTTTTGCCAAAATTTGCAAGTGAATATTTTATTCTAAATCCTATATCGTTAGATTTCCTCTTTCATCTTCCTTATTCAATTTGCTATTTCTGTGTATTCAACTGCTTGTATCTCTTATAAATTCAAAAAAGATTGCGCATCTTTGCACGAAGTGCATTTTTTTGAATTATAGGATTCCAAAGGAATTTCCTATAATTCAAGAAAAACCCCGGAAACTTGCGTTTCCGGGGTATAAATTCAATTAGTTCAAATCACAAATCAACGATTACTCAATGATTGTAGCAACTCTTCCTGAACCTACTGTACGTCCACCTTCACGGATAGCGAAACGTAAACCTTGTTCCATAGCTACTGGATGGATCAGTTCGATAGACATTTCTACGTTATCTCCAGGCATGCACATTTCTGTACCTTCTGGTAAGTGGCAAACACCTGTTACGTCAGTTGTTCTGAAGTAGAACTGTGGTCTGTAGTTGTTGAAGAATGGTGTATGACGTCCACCTTCATCTTTTGTCAGAACGTAAACCTGAGCTGTGAATTTTTTGTGGCATGTTACGCTGCCTGGTTTGATGAGAACCTGTCCTCTTTCGATTTCTGTTCTCTGAACACCACGAAGCAGAGCTCCGATGTTGTCTCCAGCCTGTGCTTCGTCAAGAAGTTTACGGAACATTTCGATTCCTGTAACAACTGTTTTCTTAACGTCTTCGTGGATACCAACGATTTCAACTTCGTCAGATACGTGAAGAACACCACGCTCAACTCTACCTGTAGCAACTGTACCACGTCCTGTGATAGAGAATACGTCCTCTACTGGCATCAGGAATGGTTTGTCAGTGTCACGCTGTGGGTCTGGAATCCACTCATCAACAGCGTCCATAAGTTCCATGATCTTATCTCCCCACTCTCCGTTTGGATCTTCAAGAGCTTTCAGAGCAGATCCCTGGATAACTGGAGTGTCATCTCCTGGGAATTCGTACTCGTTCAGGAGTTCACGGATTTCCATTTCTACTAATTCAAGAAGTTCTTCATCGTCTACCATGTCACATTTGTTCATGAATACTACGATGTAAGGTACACCTACCTGACGAGAAAGTAAGATGTGCTCTCTTGTCTGAGCCATAACACCATCTGTTGCAGCAACAACGAGGATAGCACCGTCCATCTGAGCAGCACCTGTGATCATGTTCTTAACGTAGTCAGCATGACCTGGGCAGTCAACGTGAGCGTAGTGACGGTTCTCTGTCTCGTACTCAACGTGTGATGTAGAGATTGTGATACCACGTTCTCTTTCTTCTGGAGCTTTATCGATGTTCTCGAAATCTGTTGCTGTGTTACCTTCTACTCTTGCTGCAAGAGTTTTTGTGATAGCAGCTGTTAAAGTTGTTTTACCATGGTCAACGTGTCCGATTGTACCAATGTTAGCATGTGGTTTTGTTCTTTCAAATTTAGCTTTAGCCATTTTGAATAATCCTCCTTAATTATATGCCCCTTATAAAGGGGCTTTTTTCATATTTTTGATTTACTCGGTTATCTCTGATTATATTTCAAATCATATAGATTTTCAAGTCTTTTTAAGATTTTCGTCCCGAAAATTAGTAAGAATTATGCATTTTTATTAGATAATACTTTTTCCTGAACGTTCTTCGGTACTGGTTCATATTTCTCAAAGAACATAGAGTAGTTACCACGTCCCTGAGTTCTTGAACGTAAGTCTGTAGAGTATCCAAACATTTCTGACAATGGAACGTAAGCTCTTACGATCTTACCGCCGCCTAAGTCATCCATACCTTCGATACGTCCACGACGTGCATTGATGTCACCGATAACATCACCCATATATTCTTCCGGCATTGTTACTTCAACTTTCATAATTGGCTCAAGAAGTACCGGAGCCGCCTTTGCCATAGCATCTTTGAATGCTAAAGATCCGGCAATATGGAATGCCATTTCACTTGAATCGACTTCATGGTAAGAACCATCGTATACAGTAGCTTTAATACCAACTACCGGGAATCCACCAAGTGTACCAGATTTCATAGCTTCTTCAATACCTTCTCCTACTTTTGGAATGTATTCTTTTGGAATCGCTCCACCTACTACTGTAGATTCAAAGAAGAATGTCTGCTCGCCATTGACATCTGTTGGCTCAAATTTAACTTTACAGTGTCCGTACTGTCCACGTCCACCTGACTGTTTTGCATATTTGCTGTCTACATCAACTGCTTTTGTAAAGGATTCTTTGTAAGCAACCTGTGGTGCACCTACGTTTGCTTCTACTTTGAATTCACGAAGAAGTCTGTCTACGATGATTTCAAGGTGAAGCTCACCCATACCAGCGATGATTGTCTGACCTGTTTCCTGATCTGTATGAGCACGGAATGTCGGGTCTTCTTCTGCAAGTTTTGCTAAGGATTCACCAAGTTTACCTTGAGAAGCTTTTGTTTTTGGTTCAATAGCTAACTCGATAACCGGCTCTGGGAATTCCATAGATTCAAGAACTACCGGATGCTGTTCGTCACAGATTGTATCTCCAGTTGTAGAGAATTTGAATCCGATCGCAGCTGCGATATCTCCTGAATATACTTTGTCAAGCTCTTCTCTCTTGTTTGCATGCATCTGAAGGATACGTCCAACACGTTCTTTCTTTCCTTTTGTTGCATTCAATACATAAGAACCTGAGTTCATTGTTCCAGAGTAAACTCTGAAGTATGCTAACTTACCTACGAATGGGTCAGTCATAATCTTGAATACTAATGCTGAGAACGGTTCTTCATCAGATGATTCTCTTACAACATCGTTTCCGTCTTCATCAATACCCTGGATAGCAGGTACGTCAAGTGGTGAAGGCATGAATTCGATAACTGCATCAAGAAGTTTCTGAACACCTTTGTTTCTGTAAGCTGTACCACAGCATACCGGAACAGCTGCACAAGTACATGTTCCTTTTCTTAATGCTGCTTTCAATTCTTCTACAGATGGTTCTTCTCCTTCTAAATATGCCATCATTAAATCGTCGTCTAATTCGCAGATTTTTTCTACTAATTCTGTACGATATAACTCAGCATCATCTTTCATATCTTCCGGAATATCAACGATAGAAATGTCATCACCTTTATCATCATTATAGATATAAGCTTTCATTTCAAATAAATCGATAATTCCTTTGAAGTCATCTTCTTTTCCGATTGGCAACTGAATGCAGATTGCATTTTTACCTAATCTTGTCTTAATCTGTTCAACTGCTGCGTAGAAGTTGGCACCTAAAATGTCCATCTTATTGATGAATGCCATTCTTGGTACGTTGTATGTGTCAGCCTGACGCCATACGTTTTCTGACTGAGGCTCTACTCCACCTTTTGCACAGAATACACCAACTGCACCGTCAAGTACACGGAGTGAACGCTCAACCTCTACTGTAAAGTCAACGTGTCCCGGAGTATCAATGATGTTGATACGGTGCTCTAAAGCGCCAGCTTTAGGTTTGCAGTTTTCCTGCAATGTCCAGTGACATGTTGTAGCTGCTGAAGTGATTGTGATACCTCTTTCCTGCTCCTGAGCCATCCAGTCCATAGTAGCAGTACCTTCGTGAGTATCACCAATTTTATGGTTAACACCAGTATAGTATAAGATACGCTCTGTTGTTGTTGTTTTACCAGCATCAATATGAGCCATAATACCGATGTTTCTTGTTCTCTCTAATGGATATTCTCTTCCAGCCAAGATTTTTTCCTCCTATTATTTGAATCAATTTCAGCAAGCTGAAATTAGAAACGGTAATGAGCAAATGCTTTGTTTGCTTCTGCCATTTTGTGCATGTCTTCTTTCTTCTTTACAGATGCGCCTGTGTTGTTAGCTGCATCAAGAATTTCGTTTGCCAGTCTTTCTTCCATTGTTTTTTCTCCTCTTTTACGAGAATACAATGTAATCCAACGAAGTGCTAAAGCCTGTCTTCTGTCAGCTCTTACTTCGATCGGCACCTGGTATGTTGCACCACCGATACGTCTTGCTTTTACTTCAAGTACCGGCATAATGTTGTTCATTGCTTCTTCAAATACTTCGATAGCTGGTTTGTCAGCTTTCTCAGCAACTCTTTCAAATGCTCCGTATACAATCTTCTGTGCTACACCTTTTTTACCATCTAACATAATGTTATTGATAAGTTTTGTAACCACTTTGTTGTTGTATAATGGATCCGCTAATACGTCTCTTTTTTGAGTATGTCCTTTACGTGGCACGGTTCTTCCCTCCTTAATTATGGTTTCGAAATTTTCATTTCTAATAAAATTAATTCATCGGTACTCACATTTTCTGAAATATGAATGTGTTCGCGCGGGACTTACTATCTATCGATATAACCCGCAACCTACAGGAATCATAGTTCTGTTTGTGATACGATTGTTACATAAAATGTAGTTCGCACTACACTCGCGCTATGCACTTGCTAATATTCTATTTCTTAGCGTCTTTTGGTCTCTTAGCTCCGTATTTAGAACGAGCCTGACGTCTTTTTGCAACACCTGCTGTATCAAGTGTTCCACGAACGATATGGTATCTTGTACCTGGTAAGTCTTTAACACGACCTCCACGGATAAGAACAACACTATGTTCCTGAAGATTATGTCCCTCTCCTGGGATATAGCTTGTTACTTCGATACCGTTAGAAAGACGAACTCTGGCAATCTTTCTAAGAGCTGAGTTAGGTTTTTTAGGTGTAGCTGTCTTAACTGCTGTACAAACACCTCTTTTTTGTGGTGCTGAAGCATCAGTAGCTTTCTTTCTTAAAGAGTTGTACCCTTTCTGAAGAGCTGGTGCTGTTGATTTCTTTACAGAAGTCTGACGTCCCTTTCTTACTAACTGGTTAAATGTTGGCATTCCTTTCACCTCCTATGAATACTGTTGGTTGCTGTTTTAACTTATTCTAAGTTATACGTGCACAAAAAACAATGCGTTTCGATGCACACTTAGACAGTGTAGTATGATTCTTTCCAAAAGTCAAGTATCCAAATCAAAAAAATAAGAAATAATCCCAAAAAACTGAATTATTTCTTACTCTGTTTCACTTAACTCATCATATTTCTATATTCATTCGCCGACATTCCGACAATTTTCTTAAACACTCTGGAAAAATGTGCCATGTCCAAAAATCCTACCTGCTCTGCAATATCACCAATCCGAAGAGACTGTTCTTTCAGCAGCTCCTGCGCTTTTGCAATCCTCGTTCTGTTCAAAAGCTCAGAAAAACTGTGACCGGTATGCTTATTCAACAATTTACTCAGATGCCACTAACTGACATAAGTCTGCTCTGCTACTTCCAAAAGCGTCAATCTCTCTGTGTAGTGATTTTCTATATATCTCATTGCATTTTTCACAATAAAACTATTTGCCATATCACATTTTTCTTTTGGGCCCTCCGCCTTAGAAATTGCTGCTTTCTTTCCGAGTCCTTGAACCATAGCCTCCACCGCTTCTTCAATCTCTTTCATGCTGGAGGGTTTCAAAAGAAATCTTCGCACGCCTAGCCGAACTGCTTCCTGCGCATACTCAAAATCGCGATATCCTGTCAAAATACTGATCTCCATATCCGGAAACTCTGATTTTAATCCCGCTATCATCTTCAACCCGTCAACTCCTGGCATGGCAATATCAGAAAAAACAAGGTCCGGATGATACTGTTCGATAATCTTGCGTCCTTCTTCCCCATCGCTTGCCGTTGCAACGATTTTGCAGTTCCACTGCTCCCACGGGAGTGTCTTTGTCAATCCTTCTACGATAATCGATTCGTCATCAACAATTACTACTTTGTTCACTTCTCACACCCTCTGCCTTACATCAACAAACCATCTCTTATTATACACGTCCCAAAAAACTTGTCAAAACCTTTTCTGCCCCTTTCCAAGCCAAACGCATGAATGTGCTCCTCAACCACACCATATACTAAATTCAAAAAT
>ENA-ORNI01000353-ORNI01000353.1-human-gut-metagenome-genome-assembly--contig:-NODE-353-length-43635-cov-4.34266_pt1 | contig 43635 bp, 36 predicted proteins | sample MGYA00242118_ERZ509028 | MGnify/ENA primary metagenome ERZ509028 (study PRJEB26280, sample SAMEA2338755) | human gut metagenome | biome: human gut; feature: human-associated habitat; material: faeces...
TACAACCAGCTTTATTGTACGCATACATTCCCCCAGCGCAGTACTGCGAGGCCAACCGCCAGTATAATAATCAAAGCAAAGGCCAGGTAATCGCGGCCGGCATATGCCAGCTCATGCATGCGTGTACGTCCTTCACCGCCGCGATAGCAACGAGCTTCCATAGCCACAGCCAGCTCGTCGGCACGGCGGAAGGCACTGATAAACAGCGGTACCAGCAAAGGCAGCATATTTTTCATTCTCTGGAAGATATTACCGCTGGCAAAATCAGCGCCACGAGAGGTCTGCGCCTTCATAATGCGGTCTGTTTCATCTAATAATGTAGGAATAAAGCGCAAAGCAATGGTCATCATCATAGCCAGCTCATGCGCCGGAACACCCAGCTTTTTGAACGGACGCAGCAGATTTTCAATACCGTCAGTCAATACAATCGGCGATGTCGTAAAGGTCAGCACCGAAGAAAACAGCAGCAGCAGAATCAGGCGTACAGCCATCTTTACGCCCATGTCGATACCTTCGGCAGTTACGCTCAAAAACTTCCAGGTAAAAACAATATGCTCACCGGGAGCAGTAAACATATGAATCAGCATCGTAAGAATAACGATAATCCAGATAGGCTTCAAGGATTTAAAGACCAGCATCCACGGTACTCTTGATATAAGAATTACCACAGCTGCAAAGGCGGTCAAAATGCCATAAGCCAACGGCGTTACCGCAAAGAAAATAGCAATGATATAAATCAAGGTAGCCAACAGCTTAGTACGCGGATCAAGCTTATGGATAAAGGAGTTACCGGGGAAATATTGTCCTAAGGTTATATCTGTCAGCATTATTTCCACCCCTTTGCTTGCTTAATCGCCTTAACCAGACTCATATCGTCCTTAATATTCTCTTTCACTGCCAGGCCGTTTTTGCGCAGTAAATCAGCCAGCTTGTAAACCTGCGGCACATCTACGCCAACCTTGACCAGCTCATCGGCATGCTGCTTGAAAATATCTGCGGGAGTACCGTCAAACAGCACCTTGCCGGCGTTGATAACCAGCAGGCGGTCAGCATATTTTACTGCCTCCTCCATGCTGTGCGTTACCAGCACAATAGCAATGCCACGGCTCTTGTGCAGTGACATGATTTCCTTAAATACTGCATTACGGCTGCGCGGGTCCAAGCCTGCGGAAGGCTCGTCCAATACCAGATAATCCGGATTCATCGCAACTACGCCGGCAATAGCTACACGGCGCATCTGGCCGCCGCTCAGCTGAAAGGGAGAGCGCTGCGCATAGGTATCATAATCCAGGCCGACGAAGGCCATAGCCTCACGCACCTGCTTTTCTACCTCATCTTCGGCAAAGCCCTTATTGCGCGGACCGAAAGCGATATCCTCAAAAACAGTTTCCGCAAACAGCTGATGCTCTGGATACTGAAATACCATGCCAACCTGCTGGCGTGCAGTCTTGGCATCTGCACTCTTAGCAGTAATATCAATGTCATCAATGCTTGCGCTGCCCTTATCCGGCTTCAGCAAGCCGTTTAAATGCTGTACTAAGGTAGACTTGCCGCTGCCGGTGTGTCCTATAATGGCAACTATTTCGCCCTTGGAAATCTCCAACGACACATCATTGAGCGCCAGGCGTTCAAACGGCGTACCCTTGGAATATGTATGATATATATTAGAAAGTTTTATTGACATAATGCCTGCGCCAGCTCCTCATCTGTAATAATATCCTGCGGCAGCTTTACACCGCTTTTGCGCAGCTCGCTGGCTACCTTCGCTGCCAGCGGAGCCTCCAGTCCCAAGGCCTCCAGCTCATCCACTCTGCTGAAAACCTCACGCGGAGTACCCATAAATCTGATATGACCTTTTTCCATAACAACTACGCGGTCAGCAGCCAGTGCTTCCACCATGTAATGCGTAATATAAACTATAGTCATATTTTTTTCTTCATTGAGCTTACGTACAGTGCCCACGATTTCCTTGCGTCCCTGCGGGTCAAGCATCGCTGTAGGCTCGTCCAGTACAATGCATTCCGGCTGCAGCGCCAGAATACCTGCTATAGCCACACGCTGCTTCTGTCCGCCGCTCAAAAGATGCGGTGCATGCTTGGCATATTCCGTCATGCCTACAGCAGCTAATGAATCTGCTACACGCTTCGGTATTTCCGGTCCCGGTACGCCGATATTTTCCGGACCGAAGGCCACGTCCTCTTCCACAATCGCAGCAACTATCTGGTTATCGGGATTTTGGAACACCATGCCCACCTTTTGGCGGATATCCCACATTTTGTTTTCATCTTCAGTATCCATGCCATCTACCAGCACAGTGCCGTCAGTCGGCAGCAGCAAAGCGTTCAAATGACGTGCCAGCGTAGATTTACCGCTGCCGTTAGCGCCGATAACAGCAACAAATTCGCCCTGCTTAATTTCCAGGCTTACGCCGTCCAGTGCCCTTACCTCGTTGCCATCAGCATCTGTATAGTAATGCTTCAAATTCTTTATACTAATCACAACAGTGCCTCCATCATAAATTCGTGTACTTAATAATTATATACGTGATAAAAAGATTAGTCAACCTTCTTTTATTGTAAGGTTAACTATAATGCTAAAAAAGTAAACCATAAACGCTAAGGCACGTTTACGGCTTATTCCTACTTAAATAAAAGCATCATTCCGCCTATGGTCGGCATACTGAGAACAATATAACGTAAAGTATTGCGCGACGCCAGACGCGTAAGCTTGGCACCCAAATATGCGCCGATAGTCAGTCCACCCAAGGTCTGAAGAAAAATATAAAAATCAAGGTGACCATTGACTAAATATCCTAAACCGCCGGAAACAGAAATCGGCAAAATAACCAGCATCGTTGTACCAATGGCATGATAAAGCGATACACCAAAAAACAGCATCAGGCTTATCTGGATAAAGGCTGTCGCACCGATACCGAAGGCTCCGCTCAAAAAGCCTGTAACTACACCGATTGTCAGCGCATGTGCATAAAAGCTTGCGCCCTCTGCTTTCGATGCATGCTTTGCCACAAAGCTGTCCAGCATATCCTTACGGAAAAGAATAAAGTAAAGCAATACCGATGATGCAAGCATCAGGGCTGCTGTCATTTTTGATAAAATATCTCCCGGCAAGGCATCAGAAATACGTGCGCCGGCAAACGCTCCCAGCATACCGGCACCGCCGGTTGTCAGCCCAAGGCGCAGCAGTACATCACCTTCACGAAAATGGCTTACGGCACCGGAAAGCATCGTAAACGACATGGCAGCCAGCGCAACACCAAGCGCAGTATGAATCGGCACACCAAAGCCTACAGAAAGCAGTGTAATCGTTAAGCCTGCACCACCTGCACCGGCAAAGCCAAGCAGACAGCCTAACAGAATCATTGCCAAAAAAATCATTTTCAGTTCCCCCATTATAACTAACAATACTATAACCTTTATTTTACCAATATCAGAAAGTATTTTCCAGTAAAAAGAAAGACTACTGCAAATTTCAATAAAAAAGCAGCAGTCTTGCCAATAAACGAGAAAACAGCCTGCAGGGGATATTGCAGGCTGTTTCTCTTAGGAAAGCTGTTTATGATGAATTTGATGGGAAGGGTGTAGCAACTTCTTGCTACACTCATAGTATACTATATTGCTGTGACATAGCAAGGGCAAAGTTTTGAAGAAATCGTGAATAAAATTCCTGCATGAACTGCTCTTGCATTCAAATTTAATTATTACTTATCCGTAATCTGTGCTCCAAACGGCAGCAGTGCCAGCTTAGCCAGCTTAAAATGCTGCATGCCGAAGGGAATGCCGATAATCGTACAGCACAAAATTACAGCAAAAACTGCATGCGTAATTGCCAGCTCGATACCGCCAAAAATCAGCCAGAAAATATTTAACAGCAACGAAGTTGTTTCACCGCTCAAGGCTACATCCTTGCCAAATGGGAAGAAGCTCAAGCGTCCCAGCTTAAAGCACTGCAACCCGACAGGAATACCGATAATCGTCAAACACCATAACAGACCTACCAGATACCAGATAATGCCTGCTAAAATACCGCCAAATAAAAACCAGATAATATTACCGATAATGCTCATTGCGCACTTCCTTTCATCTACTGATACTGACAAACCAACCGGCACACCGAAAAAATATACACGTAGTTGGTTACTGATACATTTGATTTAAAAGATTGTAAGTAATCTCTCTAAGGCTAGTTTAGCATACCGCTAACTTTTGTGCAAGCGCAAAGGCAAGCGGCACTGTGGGAACTCTGGGGAGAGTCTCACAGTGCCGCTGCCTATATAAAATTAATTGGGAAAACTTAATGATTGGTTTCTTCGGCTAATTTTGCCGGAACCAGCTCAGATTCTTCCTTGAGATGTTGTTGATATGCTTTAGTTTCAGCAACAACTACGCCGGAAAGAGCAACCAGAGCAATCAGGTTAGGCAGAGCCATCAGACCGTTAACGATATCGGACATAACCCAGATTTCTTCCAGTTTCAGGAACGGGCCGCAGGCAACGAGAATGATGAAGCCGATGCGGTACGGAAGAATTGCTTTAACACCCATCAGATATTCTACACAACGTTCGCCGTAGTAGTTCCAGCCAAGGATAGTAGTGAAGGCGAAGAGCACCAGGCCAACCAACAGTAACCAAGTACCAAAGGCAGGGAATGCAGAGCTGAAGGCTGCATTAGTCATGGCAGCACCGTTGAGATCGCCGTTCCAAACGCCGGTAACAATCAAGGACAAACCGGTCATGGTGCAGATGATGATAGTATCAATGAAGGTACCGGTCATGGAAACCAGACCTTGTTCAGCAGGCCAATGAGTTTTTGCTGCAGCTGCTACGATAGGAGCAGAGCCTAAGCCGGATTCGTTGGAGAATACGCCGCGGGCAACACCATTACGCATCGCCAGCATAACAGTTGCACCAAGGAAGCCGCCCTGTGCAGCAGTAGTAGTGAAGGCACTTTCAATAACCAGTGCGATAGCACCCGGAACCTGGTCCGCAAAGCTAACTAAAATGCCCAAGGTAGTAAAGAAGTAAATTACTGCCATGCCGGGAACAACCTTAGAAGAAACATTAGAGATAGATTTCAGACCGCCGATGGTTACAGCAGCAACCAATACGGTAAGAGCAATACCGGTGTAGATAACCGGGATACCAACAGAGATTTTGGTAATCTCAACAATGGAGTTTACCTGAGCAAAGGTACCTACGCCGAAGTATGCGCACATGATACCGAAGACACAGAACATAATTGCCAATGGTTTATATTGCTTGCCGAGGCCGTTTTGGATGTAATACATCGGACCGCCGGAGATATTGCCATTAGCGTCGACAGTACGATATTTTACAGCCAGCAGGCATTCCGCATATTTGGTTGCCATACCGAAGAAGGCAGCCAGCCACATCCAGAACAATGCACCGGGGCCACCGGCCTTAATTGCGGTAGCAACACCGACAATGTTACCGGTACCAACAGTTGCAGCAAGAGCAGTACACAGAGCTTTAAAGCTGTTTACATCACCGTGACCATCATTCTTGGCACAGAAGATCAGCTTCAATGCCTGCGGCAGCTTCAATACCTGCAGCAAGCCTAAACGAATAGTCAGCATAATGCCGGTACCTACAAGCAGCACCAGTAGCGGCGGACCCCAGACAAACGAATCAATTGCATTCAATGTTTCCAACATGATGATTTCCCCTCTCATTTTCAAAGTTCCCTAAGTAAATAAAAAGCCGGAGTATGATTATCTGATACTCCGGTTTGTCAGCGGCCCTGATAGCTATGCTATAATTGTTGTTTTGCTCCGTCCACTGGCCTGAGAGATAAGGATGTGTATACGCACATCTTTGCACCTTCGGCGCCCATTCAAGGGACTCTCCAGAGTTGTGTCTGTACACGGTTCTTGCTTTTTATAAGCACCTGAGAGTTTTGCTCCTTCGGTAGGCATCGCCTTCTCCTATGTACTTCATCCACTCATTATTTACTTATGTATCTGATTATAACACATATTAAACAAAATTCAAGAGCTTACAGCAATGTATACACGCATACATGCAAAACTGTAAACTAAAGTATATTTATTGATTTTTTTAATAACAAAACGGCGCTGTGGGAACTCTGGGGAGAGTCGCACAACGCCGCTTTATTATATAAAGATGAAATATCAGGCTTATTTATTTATTCTTTTCTTCAGCCAGATGCTTCTGATAAGCCTTGGTTTCGGCAACAACTACGCCAGACAAAGCAATCAAAGCAATCAAGTTAGGAATAGCCATCAGGCCGTTAACAATATCCGCCAAAACCCAAATCTCTTCCAGCTTCAGGAAAGGACCGCAGGCAATCAGGCAGATGAAAATAATGCGGTACGGCAGAATTGCCTTTACGCCCATCAGATATTCTACACAACGTTCACCGTAGTAGTTCCAGCCAAGGATGGTAGTGAAAGCAAAGAGTACAAGGCCAACCAACAGCAGAATGCTGCCAAATGCAGGGAACGCCATGGTGAAGGCAGATTCAGTCATTGCAGCACCGTTCAGAGGTCCGCACCATACACCGCTGACAACCAGGGACAAGCCGGTCAGAGTACAAATGATGATAGTATCAATAAAAGTACCGGTCATAGAAATCAAGCCTTGCTCTGCAGCCCATTTGGTTTTAGCAGCAGCAGCTACGATAGGAGCAGAACCTAAGCCGGATTCGTTGGAGAATACGCCGCGAGCAACACCGCTGCGCATTGCCAGCATAACGGTTGCACCAAGGAAACCGCCTTGAGCAGCAGTCGGAGTGAAAGCAGAATTCAGTACAGTTGCGATTGCAGCAGGAACCTGGTCTGCAAAAACAATCATGATACCGACAGTAGTCAGGAAGTACAGCAGAGCCATAGCCGGAACTACCTTTGCAGCAACAGTTGCGATGGATTTCAGACCGCCGATGGTTACAGCGGCAACAACAACAGTCAGAGCAATACCGGTGTAAACAACAGGAATACCTGCAGAAATCTGGGTAATTTCAACAATGGAGTTTACCTGAGCAAAGGTACCGATACCAAAGTATGCGCACAGAACACCGAATACAGCAAACATAACAGCCAGCGGTTTGTATTTTTTGCCAAGACCATTTTCAATGTAGTACATCGGACCACCGGAAATATTGCCGTTAGCATCGACAGTACGATATTTTACAGCCAGCAGACATTCGGAATATTTGGTTGCCATACCGAAGAAGGCTGCCATCCACATCCAGAACAAAGCGCCCGGGCCACCTGCTTTAATTGCAGTTGCAACACCAACGATGTTACCGGTACCAACAGTTGCAGCCAGTGCAGTACACAATGCTTTAAAGCTGTTTACGTCACCACTGCCATCGTTCTTGGCACTGAAGATCAGGCCCAAAGCCTGTGGCAGCTTGAAAACCTGCAGCAGCTTCAGACGGAAGGTCAGCAGAATACCGGTACCAACCAAAAGTACCAGAAGCGGCGGACCCCAGACAAACGCATCAATTTCATTCAAAATTTCCAACATGATTCAAACATCTCCCTTTAAATTCCCATTAATTACTTATAAGCAAATAAAAAACCGGAGTATACAAAAAATACTCCGGTAAAAGTCAATGACATATGATAGGCAATAGCGCCATCACATAAGCTTTGCTCTGTCCACTGGCCTGAGAGATAAGGACGTTTCTGAATTTCAGAATACATCTTTGCACCTTCGGCGCCCATTTAAGGGACTCTCCAGAGTTGTGTCAGCATACGGTTCCTGCTTAAAATTAAGCACCTGAGAGTTTTGCTCCTTCGGTAGGCAGTGCCTTCTCCCATATACATCATCCACTCGTTATTTACTTATGTACGCTATTATAACACACTTTTTGAAGAACGCAAGCCTTTTTTCAAAATTTTTTTATGTATACACGAATACATAAGGGAGTGTAACTTTTGAAGCAAATCACCTGCCGTTTTCATCAGCAAAGCTACGCTCACTTAAAAGATAACAGGGTACAGCAATAAGCTGTGCCGCAACAGAAACAATGATGAAGGTATTCAATGAATAATCATAAACAGCTCCCAACAGCCAGCTGCCCAAAAACCACGCTAAGCCAAAGAAAAATTCGAACGCACCGTAGCTGCTGGCACGATGCTTCTTGCTCGTCATGGTGGCAACCGCAGCCTTCATAACAGATTCCTGAGCGCCCATGCCTACGCCCCACAAAGCAACGCCCAGCATAATCATTCCCGGCGAAGTCGCGCCAAAAGCAAACACAGCAAAGAACGCGGAAATCGCAGTAGAAATAACCAATGCCTTCGTGCGCATTTTGTCAAACAGCCAGCCAAAGAAAAGCGCTGCCACCGCATCCACAAGCATCGCACCGGAATAAAGCAACGGCAAAATACTGTCATCAAAAAGCTTATTTTTTGCCAAATGCATAGTCACCAGCGGAAAATCTACAAAGCCGAAAGCAAAACAGCTGATACCTGCAAGATACAAATAAAAGCTTTTCTTGCCTACAAAGCTATCCTTCTTCTCTGTCTTAGCTTCCGGCTCAAAGGATTCCGGATTCGGGAAACGGCTTTTAGCAAACAGTAAAAAAGCAATTGTGCAGACAGCAGGCAAAGTCAGAAAAGCAAAGGCTGCATTGTATACCTCGTATTCATCGCCATGCTTATACAGCATCACCGCATAAAGCAGCAAGGGGCCAATAAAAGCGCCAAGCTGATCCAAGGCTTCCTGTATAGCAAAGCTTTTGCCGACACCCTCCTGCGAAGCTGCAAAGGAAAGAATAGTATTCTTCGCAGGCTTTTTTATCGCCTTACCGATGCGCTCAACAACGAGCAGTACACAGGCTGCTATCCAGCCGTCACGATGCACAAGCGCCAATGCCGGCACCGCAAAAACGTCAACGGCATAACCTAAAATCATAAAGCCCCAATAATTGTGCGTTTTATCAACTAAGCGGCCAAAAAGATAACGCAGGCCATAGCCTAAAAGCTCGCCTATGCCGGAGATAAAACCGATGGTAGAAGCACTTGCTCCTAAAATTAATAAATACGCTCCCTTAATACTTGTCGCCGCTTCATGCGTCATATCGCTGAACAAGCTGACGATACCAAGCAGAACGATAAACGCCATCGCGGAATTTTTATTGTGCATAATTACGCCTCCTGTTCAATTATCATTTTCTTATTATAGCATAATATCTTAAACTTAATTATTCTTTATTTTGCAGAATATCTGCAGATTATAAAAAGTGCCTGCAATAACACATTGCAAGCACCTATAAGCTACGTAGTATTATATCGTCTTAGCTTTTTTTGCCATCAGCACAATCCAACTTTTGTCAGCATCAATAACCTGCCATTCATCATTTTGCTGACTGATAAATTTATCATAGCTTTTTGACGTAACTACAACGATACGATACGGATTCTGTTCAAGCGTTGCATAAGGCATAACATTTTTGCTCGTCCAGGAAAAATCCTTGGGCACATAACCCGCAACCTCACGCTCGTGCATCAGCTTCACAATTTTACTGTTGCTGTAAAAAACTGCAGAAGTAGGATATTTTCCGTATAAGCCTACCTCGTGCACATCATTTTCCGTCAGCATCTCACCCAAATTCTTCGCACTGCGCTGCTCACTGAATGGTATAGCAAGGCTGAAAACAAGCGCAATATAAAATACTGCCGACATAGCCGCAATACTGCAGACACGCTCTCCCGTCACTAAGCGCAGTATATAATCAAGCATCACGCCGATAATCAGCGCCAACGGCAGCAAGAACAGCAGCTCAGATGCTATACTTACCGCAAACCATGCTCCCACAAGCAGCAAGCCAAAGCCTCCGCCGACAAATATCATATAACCGCCATCCACACAGTCCGTATATTTTGCCAGCATGCTTCCCAGCAAAAGGCTGGCCGGGAAGAGCAGCGGATAGGTATAGGTGATGTATTTCGTTGCCATACATTGGAAGAAAACGAAAACAACAAGTGCCCAAAGCAGTAAAAATTTTTGCTGCTCCCCTAGCTTGCGATGTCCCTGCCGCCACCATTTATAAGCAGCCCAGGGAACAAGTCCGCTCCACGGAAACAGTGCCAGCAGATTTACCAGCGTATAATAATAAATCACATCGTCACGCGGATGCTCCGATACCGTTGCGCGCAGGAAGTTGTGCGTGCCGAAGAAGGTATTGATGAAATCACTGCCGTGCAGGCTGTACATTACAGCATACCAGGGCACGACAACCGCCGCACACAGCAATGTGCCGCTTACAAGATGCATGCGCTTCAGTACGTGCCAATCACGCTGCCACAACAGGAATAACGTAATAATCAATCCCGGCAGCAGCACGCCAATCGGTCCCTTGGTAAGAACCGCAAAGCCTGCTGCAGCATACATAATGTACCAATAGCGCGCCCTGCCGTCACAATAGCCAAGATAGAAAAACAGCAATGTCACACTGAAGAAAAAGAACAATACAGCATCTGTAATTACCGACTTGCTGATAAGAAAAAATTCTACACTGCTCAGCAGCACCAACGCACTGAAAAAGCCGCTGCGCGCATTTTCGAGCTTACTGCCACCCCACGCCAATAATGCCACGCTGCCCAAACCGAACAACGCCGGAAAGAAGCGCGAAGCAAATTCCGTAAAGCCAAACATTTTATAAGCCAACGCCGTCAGCCAATAAAAGAAAATCGGCTTATCATACCAGTAATGACCGTAAATCTGCGGTGACAGCCAATCGCCGCTCAATACCATCTCCTTTGCCGTCAAAGCATAATTAGATTCTACGCTGTCTGTAATCAGCAGGCTGCCATTACCCGCAAAAAGCAATGCTGCGGCAGCTGCAAAAAGCAGCAGCCAATATTTTCGTGGCATAAAAAATCCCCCTTCGGCAGCAGAGCTTCTATACTCCGCTTTTCATTAAGCACAGTATAAACACCTTCACTTAATGATTACTGAAAGGGGTATTCATCTTAATTTCAGCTTGTAAGAAAGCTTAAGGATTACTTTACAGTCGTCGGCAGCTTCACATACATGATAGTTCCCCGCGGCTTGTTGTCGAGAACCTTGATGCTGCCGCCATGCTGCCGCACAATAGCCAACGCCAGCGACAAGCCTAAGCCAAGGCCTCCCTGACTACGGCTGCGCGCCTTGTCCACGCGGAAGAAGCGGTCAAAAATCTTCTGCTTATCATCGTCACTGATGCCACAGCCTTCATCACGTACCTCCAGCACCAGATGCGTTTTCACCTTGGCTGCACGCAGAGTAATTTGCGTCTGCTCCGATGAATACTTCATAGCATTATCCAGCAGAATAATCAGCAAGCGCGATAAAGCCATTTCATCCCCCTGCATTACCAAGTTATCCTGGATTTCCTGCTTCAGCTGCAGCTTTTTTTCTGCTGCCAAAAGCGACATCTGCGATGCAACCTTTTTACACAGCGCCGTTATATCCACCTGCGCCGTATAAACGGGAAGAATATTCTCATCGCTGCGCGCCAGCGTCATAAGATTTTCCGTAAGACGGCTAAGTCTTTCCGACTCGCTTTGCAGCATGTTTACCGACTCTTTGGCAAAATCGCTCAGCCTGCTGTCCTCATCCTCCTGCAGTCCCTGCACAGCCAGCTTCATAACGGCAAGCGGCGTGCGCATTTCATGCGAAGCATCCGCTGTGAACTGCTGCTGCTTGGCATACATGTTGCTTATAGGACGGATATTGCGTTCTGCCAGCCAATAACCGAAATAACAGGCAGCAAAATAGAGTATCAATGCCATACACAAAAGCAAAAACAGTGTTTTATAGGCCGCATGATAATAAAACTCCATATTTTTGAACATATACAGCCTGCCAACCTGCTTATCACCGTCAATAACAGGAGCAACTGCGGCAAGGTAGCGATAGCGTACGCCATTTGCACTCTGCATCCGCAAAAGACGCGATGTATTCAGCTTCTTCGGCCAATCATCTTTATGACTCATCAGCTCCTGACCTGCCTCACCTGTTCCAAGCTGGTTTAAAATTACCTTCGAGCCATCTGCATTCACAAAGTATGCAAGCATCTTCCCGCTGCGGATAGCTGCTTCGGAGCAGGGAGCCTCCTCCGATTCTACCCATTCTTCGCCCTCATGGTAAATTTGCGCTACAAGATTTTCCTTTTCGTGCGCCAATATTTCCCACCAGATAAAGGTATAGGCAGCAGCTACAATAACTAAAATCAAAGCACCGAAGATTGCCGCATATAAGCAGGTCATACGCCGGCGCAGCTTTTCAAAAGGCTTATTCCACATAATAGCCCACGCCCCGCATCGTTTTAATCAGTTCTTCTCCGTTCAGCTCCATAATTTTTTTACGCAGCAGACGGATATGCACATCAAGATTGTTCTCCGTCACATCGCTGTCAATGCCCCAGATGCGGTCCTGCAGCACCGCACGCGGCATAACCTGCCCACGGTTACGCAAAAGCAGCTCCAGCAGCTTAAATTCACGCGGACGCAGCTCTACACGACGCTCGCCGTATGCCAGGCAATAAGTAGAGCTTTCCAACGTATAAGCGCCGTAACGCAGCTTTTCCGCACTGTACTGTCCCTGGCGGCGGCAAAGAGCGTTCAAACGCGCCACCAGCTCCTCCAGCTCGAAAGGCTTTACCAGATAGTCATCGGCACCGCTGTTTAAGCCCTGCACCTTATCCGCCAACGTATCCTTGGCCGTCAGCAGCAATATTTTTCCCTGATAATCCTCCTCACGCAGACGCTTGCACAGATCAAGTCCGCTCAGAAGCGGCATCATCCAGTCCAACACCAGCACATCATAGCCGTCGGCATACACAGCATCGTAGGCAGCCTCGCCATCCTGCACCCAGTTCACAGTTATATTTTGCTTTTTCAGCAGCATGCTTAAAAGCTTGCCTAAATTTATATCATCCTCAGCTAATAAAATTTTCATTGCTTCCGCCTCCGTTACAGCTATTGTATCACAATGCAGTATAGGCATGTAAAATTAATTTTAACTGAAAAAATCGCTGCCGAGGCTTTGCCTGCAGCAGCGATTGTCTTACATGATATATCTGTTCAATGACGGCACTATTTCCGCATAGGTGCCTTTTTTATTAGCTAACATTATATTAATGGCCCATACAGTCTGGCCGCGGTCATCCTCCGTGCGTGTAGCCTGCAGCTTACGATTGGTACCGGTAAAGCGTACAATATCTTCCAGCTCCAGCAAAAGCGCCATATCCTCACGTCTGTAGCCTTCAAGGCAGCGGTCGGAAAACATTACTGTCAGCATCAGCATATCGTCCATACGCCAGCATTCCAGGCGATAGGCACGGCCATCGCTCAGCTTGCCGTTATAATAGCCGACATCCTGCACGCCATCCTCATCCGGCTCATAGGGAGAAGGAACATAATCCACGCGGCAGGGAACAGGGAATTTTTTTATCAGCATAAATTCGTTCTCCTTAAAGAGCAAAGCGCCTCAGAGCTTGAGGCTTTGAGGCGCGCTTGCTTATACGTTATTCCTTATCGGGAGTTTCCTCTGCTGCGGTTTCAGCAGTTGCAACTTCGGGCATCGGAACATTATATTTAACTTTGATATCACGATAACGGCTCATACCGGTACCTGCCGGAATAAGCTTACCGATGATAACGTTTTCTTTCAGGCCCAGCAGCGGGTCAACCTTGCCTTTAATAGCGGCATCGGTGAGTACGCGGGTGGTTTCCTGGAAGGAAGCAGCGGACAGGAAGGAGTCGGTAGCCAAAGAAGCTTTGGTGATACCCAGCAGGATAGCACGGCCTTCTGCAGGAGTCTTGCCTGCTTCCAGCATCTCGGTATTCTGCTCTTCAAATTCTGCCACATCAACGTCTTCACCCGGCAGCATTGTGGTGTCACCGGATTCCTCGATGCGGATTTTGCGCATCATCTGACGAACCATAACCTCGATATGCTTACTGTTGATATCTACGCCCTGAGACTTATAAACGCCTACTACCTGAGATACCAGATAGTTCTGGGTAGCCTTCACGCCGCTGATACGCAGTACGTCATGCGGGTTAAGAGAACCTTCGGTCAGACGGTCGCCCTTAGCGATTTCCTCACCCTCAACAACAGACAGCTTAGCGCCATAAGGAATCTGGTATTCCTGGTTTTCGCCATCCAGTGCCATTACGGTTACCTTGCGGCTGTTGCCTTCCTGGGTAATATGTACGTGACCTGCAACCTCGGACAGAATGCCGGGATGTTTCGGTTTACGTGCTTCGAACAGCTCCTCGACACGAGGCAGACCTTGGGTAATATCGTCTGCACCTGCAACGCCGCCGGTATGGAACGTACGCATGGTCAGCTGAGTACCAGGTTCGCCGATGGACTGTGCGGCAATAGTGCCGACTGCCTCACCAACATCAACGTTCTTGCCGGTTGCCAGGTTACGGCCATAGCATTTGCGGCAAACGCCGAATTTAGCCTTACAGGTAAGTACGCTGCGGATTTTAACCTTTTCACGCAGCTGGCAGATACGTTCTGCCATAGGCTCGGTAACATATTCATTGATATGATAGAGAATTTCACCGTTTTCATCCAGAATATCCTCAGCCAAGTTACGGCCAATGATACGGTCATGCAAGGTTTCAATGATGGTTTTCTCTTTTTTGCCTTCGGTAATTGCCTCAACCTCAATGCCGGCAATTTCGTTATTACGGATACGCAGCTCCTTAACGGTACCGTCAGCCAGAACAGCGTTGATAATGTCTTCGGTCATAGTTTCGCCGGTATGTGCCAGCACCTCGCCTGCACCGTTAACAATATCTGCTGCTATCTCTTTGCCGTTGAAGTTATGCATCATTGCTTCCTTCAGCACATTATGAGCAAAGGTATCGCTGATGTTGATGCGGACATTTTCGATATCCTCACCGTTCATATCTTCGTCGGAATAAAGATTGATTTCTTCAACACCTGCATCGTTGAGCTTAGCAAAAAGCTCTTCGGTGATGTTGGTATCTGCTTCAGCAATCAGGTTGCCTTCTTCATCAAGTACGCCGGAAGCCAGAGTACGGCCCATAACCTTTTCGCGAATTTTGTTCTGGCTTGCACCAAGAACAGCCTTGCTCAGACGGCTGCGTTCCTTAACCAGGTTCATACCAACGATATCGCAATCATCCTCACGGACAATTACGTCCTGTGCAACGTCAACCAGACGACGAGTCAGGTAACCGGAGTCAGCGGTACGCAGTGCGGTATCGGCCAAGCCTTTACGAGCACCATGAGAAGAAATGAAGTATTCCAAAATGGTCAGGCCTTCACGGAAGTTAGATTTGATAGGACGGTCAATGATACGACCGGAAGGATCGGCCATCAAACCACGCATACCGGCCAGCTGACGAATCTGCTGTTTGTTACCGCGGGCACCGGAGTCAGCCATCATGGAAACAGGATTGAACTTGTTCATGGTGGACTTCATCAGCTTATCGGTAACCTTATCGGTTGCTTCGTTCCACAGGTCAATTACCTTACGATAACGTTCGTCATCGCTCATCAAACCACGGCGGAAGAGGCGCTCAACCTTATCAACCTCATGCTCTGTTGCTTCCAGAATAACTTCTTTTTCAGCAGGAATCTGAATATCGGAGGTTGCGATAGAAATACCGGATTTACAAGCATTATCGTAACCCATTTTCTTAACAATATCCAGAATCTCGGCAGTACGCAGGTTGCCATACAGCTTGTGAGCCTTAGCAACGAGTCTGCCCAATTCCTTCTTGTCAATCAGCTTGCCGAGATGCCAACGTTCAACCTCAACAGTTGTTTCAACAACATTGCCGGAAGCATCCAAACGCTTTTCAACAACCTGATCTTTTTCTTTATGATAGTAACGCATTTCCAGAGGCAGCTCGCCATTGAAAATAGTGTTACCTACAGTTGTAACTACCAGGGACATACCGGTTTCACCGACAGCTGCACTCTTTTCCTCATCATAGATTTCGCTGTTGGGAATATAAACCTCGATAGGTACCTGCAGATCTACCGCATGGTGGAAGTAAGCCAGCTGAGCTTCGTCCACGCTGCTGTAGCGGGTTCCTTCACCCTTAACGTTCGGGTCATCCTTGCTGGTCTTTTCAATAGTCAGATAGTAGGAGCCCAAAACCATATCCTGTGTAGGAACAGCAACAGGCTTGCCGTCTTTCGGTGCCAGGATGTTGTTTACGGACATCATCAGCATACGTGCTTCAGCCTGAGCCTCAACAGAAAGCGGCAGATGGACAGCCATCTGGTCACCGTCAAAGTCAGCGTTATAAGCGGTACATACCAAAGGATGCAGCTTAATAGCACGGCCTTCGGACAGGATAGGCTCGAAAGCCTGAATTCCCAGTCTGTGCAGAGTCGGTGCACGGTTCAGCAGTACAGGATGTTCCTTGATTACCTCTTCCAGAACGTCCCATACAGCGTTGGTAGCACGCTCTACCATGCGCTTAGCACTCTTAATGTTAGTTGCTTCACCGCTGTTTACCAAACGCTTCATAACGAAGGGTTTGAACAGCTCCAGAGCCATTTCCTTCGGCAGGCCGCACTGATGCATTTTCAGCTCAGGACCTACAACAATTACGGAACGGCCGGAATAGTCAACACGTTTACCTAACAGGTTCTGACGGAAACGGCCTTGTTTACCCTTGAGCATGTCGGACAAGGATTTCAGAGGACGGTTGCCGGGGCCGGTAACCGGACGGCCGCGACGGCCGTTATCAATCAAAGCGTCTACTGCTTCCTGCAGCATACGTTTTTCATTGCGGACAATGATATCGGGCGCATGCAGCTCCAGCAGACGTTTCAGACGGTTGTTACGGTTAATAACACGGCGATACAGATCGTTCAGGTCGGAGGTTGCGAAACGACCGCCATCCAGCTGTACCATAGGACGCAGTTCAGGCGGAATAACCGGAACTACATCCATAATCATCCATTCAGGACGGTTGCCGGATTTCAGGAATGCTTCAGCTACTTCCAGACGGCGGATAGCACGTACACGGCGCTGACCGCTCAGCTCCTTCATTTCATGGCGCAGCTGCTCTGTCAAAGCTTCCAGATCAATAGCTTCCAGCAGCTCTTTAATAGCCTGAGCGCCCATACCTACACGGATGCCTGCTTCAGGATATTTATCACGTTTTTCCATGTACTCAGGCTCGGTCAGCAGCTGGCCTTTAACCAGGTCGGTGCCTTCACCCGGGTCAAGTACGATGAAGCTTGCAAAATACAAAACCTTTTCCAGGCTACGCGGAGAAATATCCAGAATCAAGCCCATACGGCTGGGGATACCCTTGAAGTACCATATATGGGAAACCGGCGCAGCCAGTTCGATGTGACCCATACGGTCACGACGAACCTTGCTGCGGGTAACTTCAACGCCACACTTGTCGCAGATAATACCCTTATAACGGATGCGTTTATATTTGCCGCAATGACATTCCCAATCCTTAGTAGGGCCAAAGATTCTTTCGCAGAACAGGCCATCCCGTTCCGGCTTCAGGGTTCTGTAATTGATGGTTTCGGGTTTTTTTACCTCGCCGTAGGACCAGGCTCTAATCTGGTCCGGAGAAGCCAAACCGATACGCATAGACACAAAATTATTTACGTCGATCAAGAATCATTCGCTCCCTTCTCTTACATATTAGTCGGATCATCTAAGTCACCATCGGGGTTATCGGTAATAGTGAAATTACCCATATCGGCAATGATGTCCCCAGAATCACTATCATCCTCGGTAGCGTCATTATCAGCATAATCATCAACAGGCTTTTCAGGTGCGTTTTCAACAACCTGGCCGTTGATGTCTAAATCAACCTCGCGAGCGGTGGTTGCAATATCGTCATCCTCATCGTCGCGCAATGAAACCTCTTCCTCGTCCTCGTTGAGAACCTTGATATCCAGACCGATGGACTGCAATTCCTTAACCAGTACCTTGAAGGATTCAGGAATACCAGGATCAGGTACATTTTCGCCCTTAACGATTGCTTCGTAGGTCTTAACACGGCCAACAACGTCATCGGACTTAACAGTCAGGATTTCCTGCAGGGTGTAAGCAGCGCCGTATGCTTCCAGCGCCCAAACTTCCATCTCACCAAATCTCTGGCCGCCGAACTGTGCTTTACCACCCAACGGCTGCTGGGTAACCAAGGAGTACGGGCCGGTGCTGCGGGCATGGATCTTATCATCAACCAAATGGTGAAGCTTGAGGTAATAGGTCAGACCAACGGTAACAGGGTTATCGAAGGGTTCACCGGTACGACCGTCATACAGAGTGGTCTTAGCAGTTTTATCAATGCCTGCAAGCTCCAGTGCATCAGCAATATCCTGCTCATGCGCACCGTCGAATACAGGTACGGAAATCTGTACTGCTTTTACGCTCTTGCCACCGAATTTATCAATTTCAACAGTTTCCGGCATACCATATTTTTCATAATCGTAGCCGTAATGCTCTAATTTCTTAGCGGTTTCGGAATTAGCCAGCTCTTCCTTGAAGGCTGCTTCAAATTCCGGAGTACCTTCTGCTGCGCCGGTTTTTTCAACGGCATTCAGCTTAGCTGCCAGGTTGGTAGTATCAATTTCCATACCCAGCGCACGTGCTGCCCAGCCCAAATGGTTCTCCAGTACCTGTCCGATGTTCATACGGGAAGGTACGCCCAACGGATTCAGTACGATATGTACCGGTTCGCCGGTCGGCAGGAAAGGCATGTCCTCACGTGCCATAATACGGGAAACGACACCCTTGTTACCGTGACGGCCTGCCATCTTATCGCCTTCGGAAATCTTACGTTTCTGGGCAATATGTACACGAACCTGTTCGTTTACTCCCGGCGGCAGATCATCGCCGTTTTCACGGCTGAATACCTTAACGCTGACAATCTTACCTGCTTCGCCGTGCGGTACACGCAGGGAGCTGTCACGTACTTCACGTGCTTTTTCACCGAAGATAGCACGCAGCAGACGTTCTTCTGCAGTCAGCTCGGTTTCGCCTTTCGGAGTAACCTTACCTACCAGAATATCGCCGGGGCGTACTTCGGCACCGATACGGATAATACCACGCTCATCCAGATCCTTCAGAGCTTCGTCGGATACGTTAGGAATTTCGCGGGTAATTTCTTCTTTACCAAGCTTTGTATCGCGGGCATCACAATCATATTCTTCAATATGGATAGAGGTAAAGATATCAGCCTTTACAAGATCCTCGTTCAGCAGAACAGCATCCTCGTAGTTATAACCTTCCCAAGGCATATAAGCAACAATTACGTTGTGACCTAAAGCCAGCTCGCCGTGATCGGTAGCAGGGCCGTCAGCCAAAATCTGCTTTTCGGTAACCTTATCGCCTTTAAAGACGATAGGACGCTGGTTAACACAGGTACCTTGGTTGGAACGTTTGAATTTCAGCAGCGGATATACATCCACTTCACCGTTTTCTGCACGTACACGGATTTCGTTGCCTACTACGCGGATAACTTCGCCGGCACGTTTAGCCAAAACGCAGACACCGGAGTCGGCAGCAACCTTGTATTCCATACCGGTACCGATAATCGGAGCCTGAGTGCAGAGCAGAGGTACAGCCTGACGCTGCATGTTCGCACCCATCAGAGCACGGTTAGCGTCATCGTTCTCCAAGAACGGAATCAGCGCGGTTGCGATAGATACTACCTGTTTAGGAGAAACGTCCATCAGGTCAACCTTATCCGGAGTAATGGAGAGGACATCATCCTTAGCACGGGCGGTAACACGCTCGCCCAGGAAGTAACCATCATCATCCAACGGTTCGTTGGCCTGTGCTACGATATATTTATCTTCTTCGTCCGCAGTCATGTATCTGATTTCTTCAGTTACACGTTTATTTTCTTTATCAACAACACGGTACGGAGTTTCCATAAAGCCGTATTCATTGATAACAGCATAGGTGGACAAAGAACCGATCAAACCGATGTTAGGACCTTCAGGCGTCTCGATAGGACACATACGGCCATAGTGGGAGTTGTGTACGTCGCGGACTTCATAGCCTGCGCGCTCACGGGACAGACCGCCGGGGCCGAGGGCAGACAGACGACGTTTATGAGTCAGCTCTGCCAGAGGGTTGTTCTGGTCCATGAACTGGGACAACTGGCTGCTGCCGAAGAACTCCTTAATAGCAGCAACAACAGGACGGATGTTAATCAGAGCCTGCGGGGTAATAACCTCGTTGTCCTGAATGGTCATACGTTCTTTTACTACACGCTCCATACGGGAGAGACCGATACGGAACTGGTTTTGCAGCAATTCGCCAACGCAGCGTACACGACGGTTGCCCAAATGGTCAATATCATCGCCGGTGCCATGGCCATCCATCAGGTTCAGCAAATAGTTGAAGGAAGCAAATACATCCTCATTGGTAACGGTATGCATTTTTTCATCGATACCGGTGGTGAACATCAGAAGCATTTCTTCTTCATGGTTCTGAACCTTGACAGCACGCAGACCACGTTCGTTATAAATGCCGCTTTCTGCAATCTTATCAAGATTTTCATCGGTCATCTTAGTGCCTGCCGGCAGGATGATTTCGCCGGTTTCTTCATCAGCAATAGCCTCAGCCAGTACGGTACCGCTAAGGCGGTTGCGCCAGCCAAGCTTTTTGTTGAGTTTATAACGGCCAACATTAGCCAAATCATAACGCTTGCTGTCGAAGAAGGTGTTTTCAATCAGCTGTACGGCATTTTCCAGAATAACAGGCTCGCCCGGACGCAGCTTCTTGTAAAGCTCCAGCATAGCTTCATCTCTGTTAGTGGTAGTATCCTTTTCCAGAGTTGCCAGAAGCGCAGGATGATTGCCGAAGCAAGCCAGGATCTCATCATTGGAGGATAAGCCCAGAGCACGCAGCAGCACGGTTGCCGGAACCTTACGGGTACGGTCTACACGAGCAGAAATAATATCATTAATGTCAGTTTCATATTCAATCCAAGCGCCACGGTTAGGAATTACAGTAGTACCGTAAATCTTCTTACCGCTGGGATCCATAGTTACACTATAGTAAACGCCGGGAGAACGCACCAGCTGGCTGACGATAACACGTTCAGCACCGTTGATAACAAAGGTACCGGTATCGGTCATCAGCGGGAAGTCGCCCATAAATACAGAGGATTCCTTAATTTCGCCTTTTTCCTTGTCTTTGAAAATCAGGCGTGCTTTAACGTTCATCGGTGCAGAATAGGATTCATCTCTCTCCTTGCACTCTTCAACGCTGTATTTCGGAGTTCCTAATTCAAAGCTTTCAAAGGAAAGCTCCAGATTACCTGCAAAGTCTTTAATAGGAGAAATGTCATGCAGAATCTCCATGAGGCCCTTTTGAACGAACCATTCGTAGGATTTTCTCTGGATATCAATCAAATGAGGCATTGCCAAAATTTCATTGATTCTTGCATAACTATACCGAGTCCTATCACCTACTGGAACCGGTTTAAACATGTAATTCCTCACCCCTTCTTGTATTATCAGCACACTAAACTCGGCGAATCATGCGTGACAAAAAAAACAACAAGGTTCTTACCACAAGGACCTTGTCAGTTGTCTTCGATGATCTGCCTCATCTTTCATTATAAGCAAGATACGCCGTTCAACCACTGACCCGGCAGTATTTGTTGTCAAAATTTACACCTGCAAAAATAATAATGATGTAGTATGATATGTTATCATAAATTACGCAACTTGTCAAGATTTTTGTCAAAAAAATACAGACACACCATCTTCGATGTGTCTGTATTCGCATAGGCGCAGCTTATTCAAAGCGGCCTTTAAGTACAATCTCTTTATCCAGAAGTGCAACTTGGCCTTTAGCAAACAATGCGTCGATATCCAGGTTTTCGTCCAACACCAGCAGGTCAGCATCTGCGCCGACTGCAACGCAGCCTTTAACACCGGTTTTGCCCAGCAGCTCGGCAGGTGTAGAGGTCAGCAGCTTGATAGCCTCTTCCAACGGCAGACCGCGACGCACCAGACTCTTGATAGTCAGATGCAGATATTTAGGAGAGCAGTAGGTCAGACCGATGCAGTCACCGTTTTCATTGAACTTAGGTTGAGAACCGAAAGCATCACTGCTCATCGTCAGGTGGTCGGTGCTCATGCCCTCCCAGCTCAGGATTTCCATAATCTGCTCAGCGCCGATTTCCATATCTTCATCAGTGCTGCCGGCAGTCATATCGAAATAGCCGCCGCGACGTACCAGCTTTGCGCCTTCTTCCATCAGCTCGCGAGTACGCAGCATATGAGTCGGCAGGAAGTTCTTTGCAGGAACATCGGAATGGTCCAGTGCGTAGAACAGCGGGTCCAGCTTACCAACACCGGAACCCATATGCATGGTTACCAGGCCGGCAACGTTGGCCAACAGGCCACCGCGACGGGTTGCGGTAGCAACCTCAATCAGCTCCGGTCCCTGAGGATTAGAGCTACGATGATCGCTGACAGCAATCTTGGTGCCGATAATCGGTGGAACCATCATAATGTCTTTTTCGATAGAACCGGTAATGGTCGGAGAAGGGATACCGTAAGCACCGGTCAGACAGTAGGCGGTAATGCCTTCTTCCGTCAGTGCGCGTGCTTTAGCTACCAGGTTTTCTACGCTTCTGGTTACACCGTCTGTACCCAGCAGGCCCAGAACAGTAGTAATACCGCAGCTGGTAATCTGGCTCAGCATTGCTTCAGGTACGCGGGAAGCAGGGCCCTGCTCACCGCCGCCGCCGGTGATATGCATATGCATATCAATGTAACCGGGCAACAGCTTTTTGCCGCTGAAATCAAATACCTCAACCTCAGGCATACCTTCGTAGCCTTCGATTTTATCAGCAATACGCACTACCTTATCTGCAATAACCAGCACATCTTTTTTACCAAGATGCGCAGGTGCATAAACGTCAGCGTTTCTAATTAACTTAATCAAAATGTGTCACTTTTCCTTTCATTGTGTACTAAGCAGTTGCTCAGTACTGCCGACTTGCTTGCGCAACCGGCTTATTTCTTTTCGTCTTCCAGCTTAGCAATACCGATACCGGTGTAGCCGTAGAACAGAGCGATAATGAAACCGGTGTAGCAGAGAATTGCCCACGGTGCATAATCCAGAGTTTCAATGCCGGTGCAGGCGGTCATATAAGCACCTGCTGCAGACCAGGGAACCAACGGTACAAATACAGTACCTGCATCCTCCAAGGTACGGGACAGGTTCTTAGCAGCAAGACCTCTAGCTTTATAAGCGTCACGGAACATTTCACCGGGAATCAGAATGGACAGGTAGGAGTTACCGGTGCACAGGCCCATGGTAATACAGGAAGCAACGGTGGAAGCAATCAGATCACCGGTGCTCTTAGCAAAGGTCAGGATTTTTTGCAGTACTACTTCCAGGCAGCCGGCCTTGCTCATAATACCGGCAAAGCAGAATGCGCAGAATACCAGCAGAGTGGTGCCCATGATTTCAGCCATACCGCCGCGGTTCAACAGCTTAATAATTTGCGGAGCAGCAGTAGCCGGGTCAAAGCCGGGAGTGGTCAGCATAGAAATTTTGAAGCCTTTTACGGTAGCCAGCAGCAGATTTTTCAGGTTGATGTTTTGGAAAACCAATGCTTCGGCGCCAGCCAAAACAGTGGAAGCCATCATAACCGGCAGAGTCGGTTTCTTAAAGATAGAGCCTGCCAGAATCAGCAGTACAGGCAGAATCAGCAGAATGTTAAAGTTGTACATGCCATCCAGCTGAGTCAGCATAGTGCTTACTGCTTCGGAAGAAACATCGCCGCCGATATTGCCCTTTAAGCCTACAAAAGCGTAAACAACCAGGGAAATAATAGTTGCCGGAACGGTAGTCCAGAACATATGAGCAATGTGCTCATAAAGAGTAGAACCTGCTGCAACCGGTGCCAGGTTAGTGGTATCAGACAGCGGGGAGATTTTATCACCAAAATAGGAACCGGCGATTACAGCACCGGCGGTAGCTGCCAAGTTTACACCCAAAGTGCTGGCGATACCCATCAGCGCAACACCCATGGTAGCAACAGAGCCCCAGGAGGTACCGGTTACGATAGATACAACTGCAGTAATCAGGAACGCAGTTACCAGCATGAAGGTCGGGTTTACAATCTGTACACCATAATAAATCATCATCGGGATAGTACCGGAAGCCATCCAGGTGCCAACCAGCGCACCAACGCAGGTCAGAATCAGGATTGCCGGCATGCCCTTGGCAATCTTCTGGCAGATTTCGTCCATCATTTCATCCCAGGTAACACCAACGCGGTAAGCAATCAGGCCGGCAATAGCAGCTACCAAAAGCAGCAGCGGCTCGGTTGCGTAACCCAGATAACCTTTGCCGACAGTCAAAATAACCATCATGGCAATAATAGGAGTAACGGATTCCGTAAAGGTTGGCATACGCCTATTTGTTTTTTCTTCAGTTTTTTGCATATCCTTTGACATAATACCCTCGTTTCTGCCGGTCATATAGCCGGCTTAATTTTGCGCAAGCAACGCTATCTATAAAAATTTTATCATTATAGCTTAATTATCTCAACAGTTTTCTTTATCTATACTTATTGGAATTTTTCTTGTATACATAAGCAATTTATTCACCGTTCTGTATTTTGTATACAAAATTTGTACTATGTTTTGTGGACATTTGCTTACTTATGCGCTTTTTTATACTAAAAATTTAGGACTTCTTCAAACACGTTGAAGAAGTCCTAAATTAAAAAATCTATAAGATTACTTTTCCTGTTATAGTATTTTGATAAATTATTCTTATATAAAGAGTAGAAAGTAAATTAACCCTTTATCTTTTCCTGCGACTCTTTTAAAAGCTCCAAAAAGCGTTTCGTAGGCAAGGTAAAGTTAAATTCATAATCATAAAGAACCGAAATAGGCATATTTCCCGAATACTTGACCGGGAATTCGACTAATGTCCCCTGCTCCAGTTCCTTCCTTACCTTTACCCGCGGTGTCAAGGCTATACCGAGATTCTGCTCAACTGCCATCAGTACGGATTCCGAATCGCTGAAAGTCAATATACTTTGCAGACGTGTGAAATCAACCTTCGATTTCAGATGCTTATAGTACACCTCACTTGCAGGATAGGCAATAAAAGGATAATCATAAATATTATTGTTTTCTCCCATCTGTTCATACAGTTCTTTGGAGGCTACAAAAACCATCGGCTGATTCCAAAGCTGTACACGCTTGGTATAAAGCGGCTGCACATCAATATGCACAAAGGCAAAATCATACAGCTTTTGTACAAAAGCATCATTTATTGTCGATTCTACCGTCATACAGCGGTTAACCTCTATATCAAGCTCGGGAAATTCCTTTTTGAGCTTCAGCAGCACAGGCAATAGATAAAAATTTATGCCCTGGGTGGAAACGCCTATTTTCAGACTGTAATTCTTCTTTTGAAACTGTCGCATTACCTCCTGGCTTTTCTGATAATCAGCCATCAGCTGCTGTGCTATCGGCACAAAGTTTTTACCTGCCTGCGTCAGATAAACATTCTTGCCATCTCGGGTAAAAAGAATAACGCCGTATTCTTCTTCCAAAGCGTTGATATGATTGCTGATTGTAGGCTGAGTAAAATTAAGATATTTCGCAGCCTGCGTAAAGCTGCGGCACTGTACAACAGTCAAAAAAGATTGATATACTTGGATGTTCATTTCGGATATTCCTCAAATTCTTATTTTTCATCGAGAACAGGTACAAAATATGCTTCCACGCCGGTAATTTCTCCCGGCTGCAAACGCACAAAGGTCTCCGACGCTTTACCGTTAATGACAAAGCAGGAATAAGTATACTTGCCGGTTGCCTCACCGTTATCTGTTTCCTGCTGTACATCTGCTGAAGGAACAAACTGCTGGTAAATCAAATCTCAGTCATCGCATTCCTCTGCCTCGTAGCTCAGCGCACCATCAGGCTCTACAATAGCAATGCCTGCACCTTCACGCCCAAAGATAGGCTTCTTAATATAACGCTGTCCAGCCAACTGCTTGCTGTCCAAATAAGTCGGCGTTAAATGCGCAGCCAACAGTTCTTCCTCCTGCGGTGTCCAGAACAGACGATGCTGATATAAATACCATGCCAGTGCCAGCAGTGCTTTATTCTGCAGTACAATGGATTTTACCGGATTAACCAGATCAACAGCACCGAAATTAGCTAACTCCATAAGCTTTAAGCCAACAGGATAGCCATCCTCGCTTTCATCATCCATCAAAAGCTCCAGCGGATGCAGACGATACAGTATATCAAGCTTATCTTCCTTACTTTTGAAGATTTCATTGGGAATGTAAACTCCGTCATCATGTACAATCAGCTCATCCAGGCCGACAAGACGACAAACGAATGGCTGCTTGCTCAAAATGCGTTCACGCAGCACCTTTTGCACGCGCTCAAATAAAAATTTGGCATTAGCCCAGTCCTCGCTGTAGCTTTTATCAGCAGCAAAAGCAATGCGTACTACATCCTTATCTGCATATTTAGGCTGTTCCAACAGCTTTAAAAAGGGCTCTGCCAGCTCCTCACCATCCGAACGCGGCTGCAAATGCAGGCCGTACTCCTCAGCAAAATATGCTTCAGCTACCTTGTTGGCATAAAATGTTTCCGGCAAGGCGCAAGGAGTATCCGAGTTAATCTCTACCAGCTTATAGCAGCCGTCAGTATTCTTTACAAAGTCAAGACGGCTGATATAGCTCACATGATCCGAGTTATCCGCAAGGATATACGGTGTGAGCTTATCCGTCATATTAAACAGATTAAAGGGCATTGCGCCATTATTATTGGTACGCAAAGCCTCTGCCAGGCGTGACAGTGCCGCTGTAAGGCCGGCACTGATGCGCTGCAGCTCACGCTTATTGGCATTGCTCATCAGCAGCGCGCTGATAGTAGGATAACGGTTTTCCCACTCCGGCGCATCCACATACGGCATAATATTCAAATCAATTTTATCAAGCCAGGTATCAGGCTTACGATATTTATACATCTTCATCACCTCAGGAAATTGCACTGCCGCTGGAACGGCTCATGCCACTGCCGATACCGCTTTTACCTGTAGTGCCCGTACTGCCGAGCTTGGAACTTTGCGTGCTTCCTGCAGTTCCCTGTTGCACAGTAGAGCCATTGGCGGTGTTAGCGTTTGGATTATGATTAGTAGACGAGCCTGCGGGTGCAGCATTCTGCTTCTGGTTAGCTGCAGGCGCAGTTCGCACACCTGCCATGGGGCCTACACCAAAGGTACGGCCGATGAAGTACCAGGGAAAGAAGCCATGAAAAAAGCCGCCGCCGTTATCTTCATCCTTCTTTTCATCTTGATTATTCTGAGCAGAGTTATCATTCTTCCACTCACTGTCTTTATCGTTGCCACAGCCTGCAACACCTGTCAGCATAACTACCGCCAGTGCACCGGCCAAAAGCCTTTTACGTTTTTCGTCTGTAAGCATATGAAACTCCTTTATAAAAAATCTCTATCATTTTTACACAGCAATATAGTAGGTCATTTTTATATTATAGCATAAGAAGCAGCTGAATTGCACTATGACTATGCTTCATTCACAAAATCAAAAAACTCCCGACACACCTAAGTGCATCGGGAATCGGATTGCAGACGAATCAACAATCTATGGGTGTTCTTATGAGTGAATCTTTTCATTGTTCATCAACCAAGCAAATCCTTTTGCCATGCGCAACGCAGGTTCTTTAAAATGATTTCCCTGATTCCAAACAAGAATACAACTCAACCTATAATCTTCCAATGTGCGATACACATCACGAATATCATTTTCCACCTGTGCCAGAATTTGGTTGCGTGTCTTTGCTTCCTTATCGCCAAGACTTAAATAGACTCTATTGGTTAATATTTTGTTGTTATGTACAAAATCAACAAATTTAGGAAACCACACAGACGGAGATACTGCTGCTATACCTTCGAATAAATTTGTTTGATAAGCCGCCCACAATACAAATAATCCGGCTAAGGAATAGCCGCCCGCAAAAATCTTTATATCTTGATGCTCACTTAATAACGGAACAATTACTTCATTTTTTATACGTGTTAGAAGTTTTTCCGCATTGCCGGCAAATGCAGCATCTCCAAAAATCGGTTCTGCCACCCATGGTGAAAGGTCGTCATTCCAACTATCAACCTGCACTGTAATAAACAAAAAATCTGTACTTTGCGTTATAGCTTTTATATGAGAAAACACCTCTTCGAGCAATGGTAACTCGTGTTCTCCTATTATTTGAAGCAAGACTACTTTTGCGTCGCGATTGCCCTGATAATTAACTTTCATCCTCTACTCTCCTCCCGGTTCCGTTTCAAATATTATATATTCTTTGAGGCAGAAAATCAAAAAACTCCCGACACACCTAAGTGCATCGGGAGTCGGATTGCAGACGAATCAACAATCTATTGTGCTACTAACGTAGCAGCGAGATTATTTAACTTCAATTATTGCATCATCTTATCTCGTTTTTTTAGTACATTCTTCACTGTTTTATCCATATATTCCATCGTTTTTTAGTTGATTTTTATAGTTTGTACATCGTACAGTAGCAAAAATGTATCACGGCAGTAGCAGTCATAACTAAATTCAACTTAACCGCCATAGCGACTCATACTACAAATTCATGCTATTTTGCTGTAATAATCTCTAAAATAATCAGGTCCATTTTCCCAAAGCCCCGTTTCAAAATCATATAAATCTGTATAGGCTCGGGAGTTTATAATTCTGCTTCTAGCTTCTTGCCAAGTTATGCCTTTTTCTGCTGCCATATCCATAATAGCATCAGTCAAAATCAAATCAGCACAAAACTTTTTCAGCTCAATACTCATACTTTTTCACCTCTATGACTTCCAAACAATCAACTGCCCTTTGACTCAAAAAGCAGTATTGTTCTTTTAACCTATGTGGTAAAAGTAGCGATATCGCCATCTTTGCTGCACTTTCATCTTCATATGCACCATATAATTCATTCAAATACGCTGTAATCACAGGATTAGTTTTGTCATTGGCTATTTTACCAATTATTATTTCACTCTCGAAAATTTCTTTGGGCAACATAGCTGCTAACTGCTTAGCAAGTCTCTGCCTTCTATTTATAGAAATAAAACGCAACCATTCCTTGTTAGCTTCTTCAAATTCATATATGGGTATATACTCAGCAGAAGCATGATATTTATAGCATGTTACATATCCATAATTTTGATTCTCTGAAATCTGCTTTAATCCCTTAGCTTTTAGCAAAGATGTTTTTATAAAATTTTTCGCCTGTAATTTATCCGCTGTAAGATAAAAACCACGTCCAAAATCTTTACCTGCTGCGCACTTAGTCAAATCTATAGTTTGTACAGGAGTATAACTTCCATGATACAACATCATGCCATCAACAAGTTTCATAATGCACACCTTTAACCTTTAAAATTTCCACAATGTCTTCATAAGTGCATTCATCACTGCTTAAATGCAACATATCATACGTACTTTCAATATATTTCCATATTCCATATTTATCGAATAATTTATTAGCTTCAACAGGTGAAACTTTTTCTTTTTCGCAAAACAATCTAAAAACGCGAGTTTCAAAAAAAATCATTTCATTTAACATAAGCTCGCCTCCCTTTACATTATGAACCTTGTTTGCTATCTAAAGTTTAACACAAGCACTAATCAGTGTCAAAATAAAAAGCAGCAGTTGTGCTCATAGCGAGGTTTACGACTCTGCTATAGCTACCGCATCCATACCTATGCGTTCTCGTTATGGACGGGAAACTGCTGCTTTATAAATCTGGTTTTACAACTCGGGAATAGGTGTTGCCGCTAATCTCAGCGTTAGTGCTGTTTCCACTCCTGCCAGAATATTTCTGAGTCTGGTTGAGGCGTTCTCCCTACATTAGAAGCCAGAATTTATCAAAGTGTTGCCAAAATCCAATGCATACAAGTTTCTAACATATTTTTTATCATTATAACGCAAGAATGTTATAATGTCATTTTTCATGTTAGAATATTAGCTTTTTCTCTTTATGACGCATCTAATTTGTTTCTCCTTGCTATTAGCCTTTTTCTCTACATTATAACTAGTAATATAACCTACTTCTTTTAAACGCTCAACCAGATTCGAATTATTTTCTGAACAACTTATAACTGGTTGATATCTTTTCGTTCTATCACTTAAAGTAGCATACTCCCCTCCTATTTCAGAAAAATACCTTTCAAAGTCATCAGCTGTAAATAAACTCAGATGATCAAAAAACAACTTCAACCTATCATCATGATTTGCAACTTTCCACGCGACGTCGAAGGTTTCTTTTGTTATCTTCAATTTTAATTCATTAATTGACATAACAATCTCTGCTGTCATATACGTTACGCCAAAAACCTCAAGAAACTGTTCTTTATTTGATATAGTAATATTAGCAGATGTTAATATTTCATTTAATAAAGATAAGTCTATATCTAAATCATTAGTATTTTCAATTGCTTCATCTTGATTCAATGAAATATACTCAAGCGCCAAAGATTCATCAATATCCTTCATCTCCCTAAATTTCTCAGGAGTGAAAGCAAAGTACTTGCAACGCACCATTATTCCTAAAATTTCTTTTGGGATATCAGTTAAACTCATACTAAACTCACTCATACGTAGAACAGGTAATAGAACTTCATATACACTAATAGACATACCGCACAGTATAAGTTCACTAATAAACGAATCTTTACAATATTTTTTGTCATCTTCTTTTAGCGTATATACATTATCAGCTATAAATTTTTTCAAGCAATCATCAAATTTATAACATTCCCAATAAGTTACTGTATTTTCCCACGATACAACAATTCTTTCATTTTCCAGCAAAGCTTTCCAGACAACATGAACACTGTCTTTAAATTTTTCAATTTCATCCCATAAAAATCTGCTTATATCGTCAACTACAAATGATTCATGCCTTATTAGTTTTTCAATCAATTCATCCTCATCTTCTTCAAACAGTTTTTCCACTAAACCTAAAATATCCTCTAATTCATCTGCTGGACTATATTGCTTTAAAATGATATCGTCGACATATTTATTGATATTTTTCTGAATATACCCACTAACCAAAGAGTCATTCAAGCGCACAACTACACTATATGGTTCGCTTCAAAACTATCTATCAGCGTGCTATTTTTAAATTTAATAACATTTTTCACCATAGGCAAATTTATCTCATACATAGCATTGTCAAATACAGCGTCAAGGATCTCCTTATCCTTAATCCCATCTATATTTAATTCACTAAATTTAGGCTTTAACTGCAGGAGTATATTTTTAATTTTCTCAGAGCCAAGCTGTTCCTGCAACTTCTGCAAAATATCAGCATGATCTTCAAAATACTTCTCCATACAATCGTCTATATTATATTGGGAAACATCGTCAGCATTTATATTAGCTAACAGCAAACATAAGTAGTACATCTGTCGCTCATAGTTAATAGTATTTTTATTAGAAACAAACAACCATATTCTAGTCCAATTTCTAGATAATCCTTTTATAAACTCAGTAAGATGATTAGTTCTACCAGTGAATTCATCAATAAAATCCCAACTCAATTTTGTTTCATCAGCCAATTGCTTAAAGAATAATTCTAGTTTTACATTATCATTACCCCCTGCTAATAACTGCTCTAATAAGTCAAAATTATAAATCTCTTTTCTTTCAAACTCATATTCCTGCAAACGGCGTATAACCATATCAGTTTTAGTAATAGCATAATCCCAAGGCTTTGCTTCCTGATTTTTTACAGAAAGAATAAAGTTCATATCATCTTTGGTTATAGTATTTCCCTTGAAATAGTTAATATAATTAGCATACTTTTCATCAATATAACCTCGACGCAGAAGAAAGACCAGTAATTTGTTTTCACCAATATCACGACTAAATTTAAAGTCATTATATTTTTCAAGAATATCGCTCATACTATTTTCAACAATACTACGTTGCAATTCTTTTAGATTTTTTATCTTTTTTAAGAATTTATCTAATCCTTTAGATTCTACTTCTGTACGATTGCTTATACGTTTTACATAAGGTTCTATAGCTTTATTAAAATTACTTATATAAATATCATTACTACAACCATTCATTAAATCGTAATATATAATCCTTTCAATATTATGCTCTTTAAAATAATCTAAATCAAATTCATCTCTTAAAATTTGTTTTGCACTAATCATATCGCTACTATGATAACCATACCATAATTCTTTAACTATTCCTTGATCTTTTGCCAAATTAACAAGCATTGCTATCTTTATCTCTTTTATAGATTTTAATATTTCTTGTTTGTAATCATCTATGCTATTGGAAAGTTCATTGATTTCAATCTGTAATCTAGATTTCTCCTCACTGATAAATTTATACTTATCCTCAAAAGCCTGCTTAATTAACCCTTTTTCATTCTGAATATCAGCAAAATCACTCGGACAAAGATTTTTGTATATAATTATAGCTAACATCTGCTCATCTTTTAATTCAACACCTTGCCCTGCTCTCAATATACTTTTATAAACAACAAACTCATTGTATATATTACGCAGGATACGCATATCCGCTATATATGGAGCAACATCCAATACAAAATCCTGCGAAATAGCATGTTCTATTCCATGTTCTTTAGCTTCATTTAAAAATTGTTGTAAAACTTCTCCTGAATTTGTAGAGTTAATAATAGGTATTACAGGAATAATGAAATCAAAAAACTTAGTCCTATCTTCTTTAGTAAAAATATCATCCTTAACAGCATATACAAAAACTACTTTTTCTTTTATCGTCTCATTACTGTTCAATAAATTATTCAATTCGCGTAAATGAACAAAAATAGTTCTATCATCTAGCCTGTCCAAGTCCTCGAAAAAAATCAAACGATATTCGGTTGTCTCAAAGAAATACATTATCTCGTCTAAATTTTTGTTGAAAACAGATTCCCCTACTCCTTCTTCTTTTTGTATATCTACATTAGATGATAATTTAATACCTTTGATACTATATTTACTTGAAAAATCATAAACAATTTTACTAATTGCCCAAATACAAACAGCAAAAGCTACAAACACAAATACGCAACTTAGTAATGATACCCCTACATATGATAATACTGCACTAATACCACTAAATATACTTGCCATTTTTTCATAATAAAATATAAAAATAAAAATTAATGCAATAGCAAAATACACAATAACTTTGGTTATGATATTACTAAAATTTATAGGGTGTAGTTTTCTATATCTACTTTGCGGTATCTTTTTAGGATCAATAGTATAAAAAAGCTGTTTCAATATACCTTTTTCAACTTCATCTGCATTAATGCAAATCTTTTTATCTGCTTCATTTTTACATTTCTTATTACTGTTAGCCTCTATAAAAGTAGCCATAGAAAATTTCTTACTAATTTCATTAAATCGACAAACTTTATCGCGTTGTAAGATACAAGATTTTATTTTGTTTATTATCCAAGAATTGTTTTCCGAAGTATCAATTTGGAAAAAACTTTCGTCTTTATGTTTCTCTAAGAATGTATCTATAATACTACTTTTACCTGAGCCATACGGTCCGGCAAGCGCAATATTTGTTATCTTTTCCTGCTCTAAAGCCCATTTTAGGGCATTAAGATATTCTTCAACATTTTCAGCATTACTTATCGGTGCCAAATCTTTATATTCGCTGTATTTATCCATCGTCTTTTTCCTTCACAACTTCACTATATAACAAAATCAAACATAAAATTTTTTATAAGCCTTAAAGTTACTCTTTCTTTAAAGGATAACATGAAGTCTATAACTTATCAAGCTTTTCAACGATACGTTTCCGTCCTGCAAAATTCAGAATATAGAACATCACAAAACCTTCTAGCAGCTAATCGCACCGTAGCTACTCCAGTATGACATGCTCGTTCTCCCATAAGCATTTCTCTTCGTTCCCCTTATGTCAACTTTAAAGAAAAACTTACGTCCACTTCATCGCTACGAAGGTGAAACTATAACAATTGCAAAGGATGTAGCTCAAACTTTTCAACTAAATTAGAAGAAGTAACCACCAAAGAGCTAAAAAGATAACAATGATATTCGCAAAAAATTGCCTGCTTCCCAGTCACAGGCAATTTTTTTGCGTAAGAAATGAAAGTGTAAAAAATATAAATTTAATAAAGGAGAATTTCTGAAATGAAAAATCCCAATAAAGAAGTTAACAAAATATATTCAAAATTCAATAACAAGTCTGGCCTCTGCTTTTTATCAATGCAGGTACTTTTTTGCTTAAGTGAAAAAACGCTTGCTGAAGAAATTGAAAGCATGATGTCAATTTCTTTTCTTGGAACATCACATCAAAACAAATCTATATGCAAGGTGTGTGAAGTTACCTACCATGAAGATGACCAAATCGTAGAATTCGATATTTGCATCGCCGCGCCCAAATATGAAGCCTGCATCAAAGCTTGCTCTGATTTGATGATTGGTGGTTATATTCCCGAAAATGCAGAATGTATTTTTGAACGCAATCAAAGAAGCGAAAAACTTATCTCCAAACTTTGGCACGAACACTACGATAAAAAAGTTGCTAAACAAGATTTATAAATAAACGGAGAAAACAAATGATTATACTTCCTCTAACTATTCCCAATCCTTCCTATAAGACAATGAAAGAAGTTCACATCTATCAAGGTCGTAAAGAAAAATTTACCTCATTCTTACACTGCACAAGCAATAGCTTCTTGCGTAAGATCCTTTATTATCGCCAACACGGTCGATGCCCAAAATGCGGAAAACAACTTTTGCATTATACCGTAGGTACGTGCGTGCATCATAACAGCTATGATCATTTTTGCCAATTTCCTGACACGGAAATTTCTGTACACTGTCCTCGCAAGCAAGGTAGCATATCGGCTAAGACGCCGAACTGCGAACTCTGTTACTTCAAAAATCCTGAGTATGCAGAATCCTGCCTAGAAAAATTATACTTGCTCCACAGCGACTGCCACAACGACCTTCACAAAGACAACTAAGGTCAGTTACTCAAAACTTTAAAGTAATGACTACTCTCCTAGCTTAACGTATTTTAAAGTTTACAGCGTATTCATTACTTATGCTCAAAACAATTCTATGATTGGAGTAATTTTGATGATTTACGGCTACGCTCGCGTATCAAGCCAAACGCAGTTAAAAGGAAATTCCATAGAAGAACAAATCTCTACCCTCACAGCTAACGGTGCTACAAAAGTTGTTTCAGAACAATATACAGGCAAAACTACAAGTCGCCCAAAACTTCAAAATTTAATAGCCACACTTCAGCCAGGTGACACGCTTATGGTAACTAAACTTGACCGTCTTGCTCGCAATGTCACCGAAGGAATTGAACTCATCAAAAATCTATTTCAGAAAAATGTCAAAGTCCATGTCTTGAATATCGGCCTGCTAGAAAACACCAGCATGGGTAACTTTTTTATAATAACACTCCTCGCTGTTGCTGAGCTTGAACGCAGTATGATTATTGAGCGCACACAAGCGGGAAAAGCAATTGCCAGAACAAGAGATGGATTTCGCGAAGGCAGACCACCAATTCCAAAAGAAAAAATCCAATTAGCAATTACATTATTAGAAAAACATAGCTACAAAGAAGTAGAAGCTATGACTGGCATTAGTAAGGCAACACTAGTCAGATATCACAGAAAAACTAAATTGTAAATCCATCAATTCCATTCAATTAATCCACCGATTTTAAAGGAGATTCCAATGATCAATATAATAATTGAAGAAAAAAAGCATGGTAAAAATTTTATTGCCATAGATCTCAATTATCCAAATTTTTCCAATATAGAAGATGCCAAGAACGAGGCTTTAATGTTAGCATCTGTACTTTTTCGACTTTCTGCGTTAATCGGTAAGTACGCAAGCGGCATAACAATAAAAATATATACTGATTATACATCAAAAAAAATTTCTGCATTGATGCTCATTGTACAAAACAAATTACTAATCGTGAAATGCTATCCGATTATATAAACAAAACATTTCAAGATATATCAAGCAACTACAACGAAATTAAGTTTCTAACTGTATCGATTTATCTGGAAGATTGAAGTGCCCAATTATACAACGAGGTGAATATGATATGAGAACGAATTTTGTCCCCCTTACTGAAATTGAAAAGAAAAAGCTTATTGAGTACATGTTTGACAATCTTAATGTTGCTTCTACAGATAATGGTAACTATGGTTATATTGTGAGTGGATATGACTACGAAAAGTATATATGTCCATATGATAATGAAGAAATTGCTGAAATTACTATTCTAGTTACAAATATCGTTGATGAAATGAGACGTGCTAAAGCTAATGGTTTCGATAAATTAGATTTCACGAACATTATTAACCAATCTAATTATGATAATGTTTACAAGACTATAGATTCTTTCAAAAAAATTGCATCCAAACAAATGCTTGACTGTATTTGGAGATTTATGTGCCTAGTTCCTAACAAAAATCCATTCAAACTCTGCATAATAGAATTTATTATTATGCAAGGAATATCGTGGACGTATTTGCAATTACTCGAAAGTGATGACTATGATAATTGCGAAGAGATTGCTATTGAGCTTTTAAATCTTTTTTTATCCGCAACGGGTGATAAGTATAATTTCACCGCCTAGTTATCCGCGAAAAAAAGAGCCGCTGAAGCGGCTTGATATGTACCCCCAATACTGGACACCCAGTATTGGGGGTATTTTAATGAAATACAGCTATAAGTTCAAAAGACAGTGTGTAGAATTATATCGACAAGGGAAATGGCCTGAAACGCCTAAAGATATAACAGAAAAAATTTTTCACAATACAATCCGAGTTTGGGTTCGGATAGAAGATAAATGTGGTCCAGAAGCATTAAGACATAAAAATCAGAGAAAAACTTGGTCAGCAGAAGAGAAATATGAACTTGTAGCCAAAGTATTAGCTGGTGCGTCAAATAAGGAAACAGCTATTTCTGCAGGAATTAACGCTGGACTCTTGTATCAGTGGGTTAGATGCTATAAAATTAAAGGGTATCAGGGATTGGTCGCACAACGAAAAGGACGACCACCCAAGGAGCCTGAAATGAAGAAAAAAATAGAGCCGGCAGAACTTACTCCATCAGAACGAGAAGAAATGATTCTGCTCAGAGCAGAAAATGAGCGCTTGAGAGCGGAGATTGCTATTGTAAAAAAAGAGATCGCCTTGAGAGAAGAGAGATGCGCAGCGCAACTCAAGGCGAAAAAGCTGCGCTCGTCCAAAAACTGCGTGAAGAAGGGTACAAACTGAATTATTTGCTGGATGCGATTGGACTGTCGCGTTCAACGTATTATTACGAGCTTAGCAAGACAGATAAAGTCAGCGAACGAAATGCCGACTTATCATCCGAAATTATTGTTATCTTCAACGAGAACAAAAAGCGATATGGTGTAAGGCGCGTACATAAGGAGCTTCTGAATCGAGGTTTTCGAGTAAATCACAAGCGTGTCCAACGAATCATGAATCAGCTTGCATTGTTTGGAAAATGTCCCAAGGAAAAATACCATTCCTATAAAGGCGATGTTGGTAAAGTTGCTGATAATATCATCAATCGAGATTTCAATACCGAAAAACCTCTGCAAAAGTGGACAACCGATGTATCGCAGTTCAATCTGCCTTGGGGCAAATGTTATCTTTCTCCGATTTTGGATATGAACAGCAATGAAATAATCTCTTACAATCTTTCTCTACATCCAGATATGGCGCAAATAAAGGACATGCTGAAAAAGGCATTTAAACGTTTTCCTTCTGTAAAAGGTCTTATTATGCACTCAGATCAAGGATGGCAATATCAGCACGCATTTTATAGGAATGAACTGCAAAAGCATGGAATCATTCAATCAATGTCTAGAAAAGGTAACTGCTATGACAACTGCATTATGGAAACTTTCTTTGGCAGATTAAAAAACGAGATGTTCTACGGATTTGAAAAAGATTACCCTTCGTTTGAATCTTTTTCAAACGCTATAGCTGAGTACATCGATTATTATAACAACAAAAGAATTCAAGCTAAAACAAAATGGATGCCTCCCTCTAAATTCAGAGAAGCATCCATGATGTAAATATAATTATTCAAATTTTTAGCGGTGTCCAGAAAACTGGGTACATATCAGCTTCTCTATTTAAATTCAAGCTATCTTCTATTATTTATTCATCATTCTGATCAATCAACTCATCAAAAGATTTCTCCTCTCCATCAATATATTTTTTTGCATCAGCCGTCCAATCCTGCGTAACTACGATTTTAACTATCAGTTTCTTATCTATGTAATCAACAAATCTTTCACACTGACTAGTTTGATCCAACGTCTTAGTCAATTCGTCGAGTTTAATCTTTCGGAGCAAAGCAGTCGCAATACCGCACTTAACTTTGGTTTCATTTTTTCTACGCGTTTCCGCAACTCTTTTCTCCAGCTTTGCTAAGCGCTCGCGCATCTTATTAAGTTGGTCATCAACATTTTTGTTCATAACAAAATCCTCCATTTACTTTAAGTTCTAATAAAATTGATTATCAATCTTTATTAGAGCTTAACACAGTTTTGTTAATAAAACGTTATTCTTAATCTACCGATATTGATAAAATAATCACTAATGTGCAATATGGATTGGCGATTTTCAAATAACTATTTTATAACATTACTGTGATAACCTAATAAAAAATTATATTACGTTATTATGGAGGTAACTAAAATGGCTATTGCCTATCTACGTGTTGGAAGCATAAAACGCAGTAAAGGACAATCGGCAGTGGCAGCAGCAGCTTATCGGTCAGGACAAAAGTTAAAAGATCATTTAGACGGACAAATCAAAAATTATTTAGCAAAAGCTCCCGAAGTTGTGTACCACAATATTATTTTGCCACTTCAAGCACCAAAAGAGCATAAAAATGCAGAAAGACTCTGGAATGCGGTACAATATGCGGAAATAAAAAAATCTTCTAAGGCCCAATATGCCAAACATATAGAAATTGCTCTGCCGTGCGAATTTACCATTGATGAAAATATAGCATCCTTAAAAGCATTTATAAATGATTTTATTAGTCATGGTTATGGAGTGCAACTCAATATTCATGCTAAGACCGGAAACCCACACGCACACCTTATGATTACACCTCGTCCATACGCCCCCAATGGCTCTTTTGATATGTGTCCAAAACAACGAAAAGAATTTCTTTATGCGACTGATGATAACGGCAATAAAATTTTAAGTAAAAATTTAGATGGTAGTTTAATTTTGGATAAATACGGTAATCCTCAATATCAAAGAGTTCCATTGGTCGACAAAAACGGCAACCAACGTTTCCTGTACCGTCCAGGCAAAGGCAAACAAGCATTATGGCGTACTCGCACGGTAACAATCAATTACATCGATGATCCGAAAAATATACCTTATTGGAAAAAAACTTGGCAAAACATAGTCAATCAAAAACTGTTAAGCAAACACCTTAACGAAATAAACTTTTTTCTTTTCGATCAGTTTGACAGGCAAGGATTAAAAAATAACTATCAATTATTACCGCAAATCCATCTTGGTCCAATAGCGCATGAACTCCTGTCAAAAGGATTTAATACAAGCATTACTGATACTTATCATTTAATTCTGAGCCATAATAATATCTGCATTAATAATCTGCAGATTACTTATCAGGATTGGTATAACCCACTATGGTGTCCCAAAATTAGCAACTTTGATAAGAATTACGCAGAAGCTAACTACATTCAACTTCAACAGAAAAGGCTAAAATATTTAACCACACTAGCGGTAAGCAATATTGAAACTTACGACGCAGATCACTGCTTAACCTTAATCAGAAAAATCAAAACAAAGCTCACCAAAATTTTAACAAATGCACAAGCTCAGAAAAATATGATTAATGATATTTATAAAGACAAAGCTAGTGTGATTAGTTTTTGTAAGGATTTTGCTCTTAGAGGCCGCCTGCATAGATTAAAAAAATACAAACTAAAGTATAACACTTTATGTTCAAAAATTTCGTCAATCCCATCCTCTAACATCGGTAATCACGACGATTTAATGCGCAGAAATTATGAAAATACCATAAATAAATCTTACGAAGAAATCAGCAGTTACAATCAAGATAATCAGCAAATTATTATACAAAGATTTGATTTTGCACTTAAGCGTATACGTGCCCACTACAACATTGCAAGGGCAAAATATACCGAAAGCATAAAACTTAGCACCACAACACAAAAAACTCTTAACGTGATAACTACACTAGAGAAAAATATAATAAAAAAAAGCATAACAAAAGTTTTAGAAACTGATATCATCAATCTACAATTAACTTACGCAGATCCTGCTAACTATATTCCTAATTTTTCTTTTCCCAAAACTAATAATAGTAAGACTCAATCTAAGCAAAAACAGAAGAAGAAATCTACTGAGCCATACTATTCGAGGTAAGTATAACAAAACTAAGGCGGTCGCATTTCTGTGACCGCCTCTTTTCATTTACTCTACTCCCAGCGCCTTGAATACCGCATCCTCAGCACTGTTATAAAAAATTAAACTAAATGCTCCTATCAGCTCAGCAGGTACAGTTCCCAAATCTGCTGCTGACGTGAGCGGCAGAAGCACCTTCTTCGCACCACTGTCCAGACATACCTGCAGCGTATCAGCCAAATTATCAACCTTCTGCATTGTGCCGGCTATGCTGATTTCGCCAAGTACCGCGCAAGAGCTCACAACTGGTTTACCTAAAGCAATTGAGCACATCGCTACCAAAGACGGCAAAGCCAAATTGCTAGTAAGCCCCAGTCCCTGCAGATCCTGATAGTTAATAATAAAATCATTGGTTGTAATACTTATGTTACCACTAATGCGCCTACAATTAGCTTTCAAGAAATTGAATGCAGTATCTGTAGCCTCTTTCGCCTCTCGATCAGAACCCAAACCTGTACGCTGGAACTTTCCGTTTCCTGGCAGCATCTGCGATTCCAGACGAAATGCTCCGATCATACCAGACCGCCCTTGTGCTATTGTGTACACCTGCCCAGGATTGCAAATTCCATCAGGGATCAGTTTACCACCACCCTGCTCAGGAACAGTTACATATTTTTCTTCAAAGCTTTCATTGTCTATATATGAGAAGTTGACATCATAAAATTCCATGCCGCCAAGCTTTTTCAGCTGCTCTTTAACACGACGACGCATCTCTAAAGCAAAACGCAGAATTTCTTCCAACTGCTCTTTAGTGAAGTCCCCATCAGGATACAGCAGCTTAACCATACCGCTGACAATACGACGCACAGCAATAGTATCACGCTGATTCAAATTCTTACCCAGGCGGAAAAATCTGTCCAAAGCATCACTGAACTGTTCTTTGCGCAGCTCACGCAAAAACTCTGCCAGATAATCTGTAATAAAGCCATAATCATCCGTAAAATGCTCCGGACGAAACTTTGGTACTTCCCATCCAGGAATATAGCAATGCATACGATCTAAAAAGGCTGTATCCTGCCCCATCTCTGGCGGAAAAGGATCAAACAAGCTGGAGGTTTTTAACAGCACATCAACGCTCTGATTAATATTGCCAACAAACACCATAGAAGCAGATGCTGCCTTCTCTTCCTTGCCACGAGCAAAAGATCCGGATGCCATATAATCCTTCATGATCTGCACGCCATCTTTATCACGGAACTTGATACCAGCAACCTCATCAAAGGCTACACAATCCCACATCCCAACCAGACCAACTGTTTTGCTGCCCATATTATAGAACAGATTGGCAACCGTAGTCTGACCACCTGATACCAGTATGCTGTTTGGTGAAATCTCCTTGTATAGATGCGACTTGCCAGTGCTGCGCGGACCAAGCTCGCACATATTAAAATTGTTTTCTACCAATGGCAGCATACGTGCCAGCAAAAGCCATTTTTCGCGTTCTGTCAACGCGTCAGGCTCCATACCTGTAGAACGCAGCATCACATCCAGCCATTCCTCTTGTGAAAAAGCCTTTCTGCCTGCCTTCAATTCTTCAATATCAATATGCGGCATCTGAATCGGCGTCAGCTTTGCAATCTGAATCGGATTTACACTTCGATAATCCTCATCGTCAAACTCATAGTTTAGCTGAATGATACACCAAATACCACCGCAAAGCAGTCTATCGAATTTAGCAGGATAATCCTCCTCAATAGGTACATCACGTAAACCCAAATTTGAGAACTCAGCAAAATAAGCATCTTTTTTGATATCAAGCTTTACCGTAATGCGATCAATCACTGTATAATTGCCACGCTGACGCAGCTGCGACAAAATCTTCTGCGCTTCATCCGGCCGTACAAAATTATCTGCCAAAATATGCTTAACGCTTTCAACGCCTTTTTCGATAAGCTCAGGATCATCAGAGCTGCAATATTGTCCCAGCAAAAATTCCAACACGTAAACCGGAACATTAGCTCCCTCTTTAATCTTTTTCGTCAAATCCTTGCGTACTATCTTGCCGGCAAAGTTCTGACGCAGCTTATCCTTTATAATCTCGCGGGTGTCTTGCGTATCCATTATCTCAACTCCACTCTAGAAATCAAACCCAAAGTTACCCATGAAAGGCATATCAATAATAAATTCCTGACGCAACCTTTCTATGTCTGTATCCGCATCCTTCATTACCAGATAATAAGAAGCGTGGCTGTCGTATTCCGTGTTAATGAAAGAAAATCTTGCTGTAACCATGCGCTGCGACACATCGCTGTCTGCGCTATCTGCAGTCAACAGGCATTCGTTAGAAACAGGCTTATTATTCCTATCAACAAAGCTAAGCTTATATGACGCAGCCTTCACTGTTTCGCTGACAGGCTCAGTCTGTACAAAAATAAGGTTAACGTCCTTGCTGGTAATTTTCTTTAGCAAGGTATGCAGCTTGATTTCTGCTTGCTTTGTTTCTACGTGACCTCTATCCATTTTCACGCAGAGCACCGGTACCACCATTTCCTGTGGCGACGATCCGCCATGCACATAGCTCGTGCCACCGCCAGCGGTTTTAAAAATCTGCGCTCCCCTTGGGTATGAAACATACCTGGCATCATCATTAGCAAGCACTGTTCCCAGGCTAATCGCACCAGCGCCATTTCCCTGCGGTGCCTCACCAATGACAAAACGATGATTTACCATAGCATTGTTTCCATTTACAGGTATCTTTTCATTTTCACTGACAACATGACGTTGATAGATGAAGCCATGGTCAGCCGTAACAATAAACTTCACGATGCTGGCGCTTACAGGTAACCTGCACAGCATAGTATAAAGCTCATCCACAGCCTCCTGACAAGCAACAAAGACTTCATCTTCTGTCTTAGCTGCATCGCCACGCGCATCAATCTGGTTATGATAAATATACACAACCTGCTTATTAGCAAAGGCACTGCGCAGCTCATCACGCTTCATCTTCTTCAATTCATCAAACTGCAGGCACAGGCTTGCAGAATTTGCCGCCTGCAAAAGCTTCTCACGCTCATCCAGACTAGCGCACCGGCGCCCATCCACCAGCACACGACAGCCTTCATCCATCGCCAGCTGT
>ENA-ORNI01000378-ORNI01000378.1-human-gut-metagenome-genome-assembly--contig:-NODE-378-length-40257-cov-11.3118_pt1 | contig 40257 bp, 39 predicted proteins | sample MGYA00242118_ERZ509028 | MGnify/ENA primary metagenome ERZ509028 (study PRJEB26280, sample SAMEA2338755) | human gut metagenome | biome: human gut; feature: human-associated habitat; material: faeces...
ATTAAAAATTTTTTTAATATTTTATTAAAAAACAGAGAAATATTTCTCTGTCTTTCAATTAATTATTCATAGGTTGTTAGTATTTCTTATTTCACTTTAAAACTTATACCCCATTCCTGCTCCTGCTATCCATTCACCTTTAGTTCTATTTTTACCAGAACCATTGTGTGAATCTCTCTCTACAGAATAAGTTCCTTTTACATCAAATAGCACTCCATTTTCTAATTCAAGAGCATATTTAGCATTTAGCCCAATGCTGTGTTCATTCTTGTGAGCTACTAAGATATCAAAGTCGCTTCCACCTTTGAATCTTCCTGTAATGTATTCTTCCTCTGCTCCATCAAATATTCTAGTATAGCTTACTCCTGCTGAAAGTGTACTCTTTCCTTTTTCATGAGGTATTACTTTTTTCAAGTCTACTCCCATTTTTCCAACTGTATAGTCAAATGATTTAGAATCAGTTTCTATTGCTAGAATTTTATTTCCTTCATTAGCACCATCTTGGTCTATGTATGTATATGATAGAGTTGCGTAAGGCTCTAAGAAGAAATTCTCTCCCATTGGGTTAGAATATCTTCCATTCAGATAGATATCATAAGTCATATCATTATAGTTATCTGAATATTTCATCGCTGATTCAGCTAAATCAGAAGCCACTTTGTTTACTGCCATTCTATCAGCATCATAGTCTCCATATTGGAATCCTGCTCCTGCTGTTACTTTTAGATTTCCTACATATTTCTTAGCATATGCTCCAAGATATAAGGCACTTCCATCTACTTTTGAACCGTTAGACAGATCAGATTTTAATTTGTTTCCACCAATGATTATACCAGAAGTAAGTGTATCCGATACACCATATTCCCCTAACATATACGCACCAGTTATTTTACTGTCTGCATCCATGTCAGAACTTCCTATGTCATAAGTATAATACCCCTTTCCATAGTATGTATCTTTAGTTCCTCCATCTACATGAGTAAGTCCACCATATATCATCCATTTATCTTTTTCTGGTCTGAAAATATTATCAGTAACTATATCTCTAAACATTCCTGCTGATTTTCTTGATAGTTCGCTAGAGTATGAATATGGATTTCCTGCATAGATATCATTTAAGTAGCCTAAGAATGTTGATAGATTTTCAGGAGTATTTACAGCAAAGTTTCCTAATAAGTCTTCAACTGAAAGAATACTATGATATATTTTATTTAGTTTTTCATAAGACAGATCATCAAAACCACTTGGTATTGAAGGAAGATTCTTTTTAGCTTCTACTTCTACTTCATTAATTTCTAATGTTCTCTTCACAGAATGTAGTACTGATGTTGTTTCAAAAGTTACATCTTCTTGATATTTTCCTTCATATCCTGTTACTAGGCTTTTATCTAGCTCAAGATTTCCAAAAGATATTTTAGTATTCAATCCAGCTCCATTTAGAGCTAAAAGAAACTTTCCACCTTCTTCTGACTTTATTGTTCCTGTTTCAGTATTTGATGATAATGCATGGGAATTACCATTCGCTCTATCTATTCTTAAAGTAAGTACTCCATTTTTACCTATTGTTAAATTATTTACTCCTGTTACTTCTAAAGCTTTTGCTGTTCCATCATAATTTGCTGTACTTTCAAAAAATGTTACATTTGAATTTACATTTATATTTTCAAAATTAGATATATTATGCTGTATTCTTATTTCATAACTATTTGAAGTTGATTTTGCTATTACATTTTTTTCAAAAGTAAGAGTGTCATCTCCTGTTCCACCTTCAAGTATTCCATTAATTTGAGATCCATTTTCTATAGTAAAAGTATCAGATCCTTCTCCTGTAGTTATGCTTCCATTTACTACTGAACCATTTTTTAGAGTTACAGTGTTATTTCCATCTTGCATATTGATATCGCTATTAATTATAGTCTGCTGGAATTTTTTAATTGTTTGATCTTCATCTGTAGGATCTATATATTCTACTTCTGCTCCTTCAAGTATTAGAGTATCATTATTAGTTTTGCTTCCTAATATAGCATATGTATCATCTTTTATTCCGCCATTTACTATTGTGCCAGATAGAGTAAGATTCTTTTGGTTTGCATCTTTAAACATAATCGCATTTCCATAAGCATTGATTATAGAGCCTTTTACTTCTCTGTCTACATCTGCTTCTGAAATTTCTAATGTATCATCCATACCATTCAATATAGAATTATCATATTCTGTTCCACCACCTGAAAACTTAAAACTTTCTGTTCTATTTCCTGTTATTACTCCTTCTGCTGATTCTGTACCATTAGTAATTTTAGCATTTTTTATAGTTAATTTTCTTTTTATTTCAATATCTTTAACTATTCCATTCTCAACTGTTCTTTTATATCCTACTATTACATCAATAGGACCAGTTACAACATCTCCTGCTTCTACTGTTACTGATCCATCATTTGCATTTTTTATTATAAGTCCATAGCTTGTTAATTTTTTACCCAATCCTTCAACTGCTTTACTTCCATCAGTTACAAGTATTCCATAGTTGTATGCACTTTTTGTTGTGTCAGTATTAGCTATTTGTATAGCATTAGTTTTTCCATATACAACCCCTGTATTTGTTAGATTTCCTGTTAAGGTTGACATAGATATTCCAGAATCATAACCAGAACTAGAACCAGAACCTGTAATTATTCCATTATTTGTTAGATTTCCTGTTAAGTTTGATATATCTATTCCATAACCAGAGCCAGAGCCAGAACCAGAACCTGTAATTACCCCATTGTTTGTTAGATTTACTTTTAAGTTATCACTTAATTTTAACCCAATTACGTTATCTCCAGAAGTAGTTTCTCCAATTATTATAGAGTTATTTATATAAGTATTCCCATCCCACTCATTATTAAGGTATGGATCCTTTTCTTTACCTGGTATAAATGGAGTTCCATCTTTATCTTTAAATATTATTGTATCACCATCTTTTGTTATTTCTAGTCCTACTACATCTGCTCTCATTACAGCACTACAAGACAATAGTATTCCTACTACTGCCCCTATTGTTACATTTCTTCCTCTTTTTTTATTATTGCTCTTTACTGCTCTCATTATTTTTTCTATCATTATTCCTCCCCAAAGAAAAACATTTTTAGTTAGAATATAAATAACTTTTTTCTACATATAAAATATGTAAAAAAGTTCTCTTTTATATACTTTTGCGAATAGCATATAGTTTATTAAATTTTAAGAGTGTTATAAAAAACTAAAAACTTGACAATTTTTCATTTTAAGAGTAATATTGCTTATAATAGGATAGTTTAAAAAACTAGGTTCAAAGAATGGAATAATTATCATAAAGAGTTAAGTGTTCGCATTAGTGTATAAAAGAGAACTTTTTCATATCATTCTTTAATATACTTTTTTACTAAATTGATGTTTTAGAACTTTCCCTATTTTTATCATTTATATAAAACAAAAAGGCAGAAAAAGATTTTCCTGCCCTACAATCATTTATTTACTTTTTTAACTGCTCTATATCCTATAACTTTTAAAATTAAAACATATTCTTATTATTACAATTATCTATCATTTCACTTGTATCTTCTTTTTCAATAGAGATTATATCTATCTCAGAATTTTTCTGTTTTTTAACTACAAATTTATCATAAAAGAATAGACATACAAAAGATATTCCCAATGCTATGAAGCTTGAAGCTATAGATTGATTCTCAGAAAACCCAAGCTTGCTTGCTATGAAATATCCCAGTATCATTGCCACAGCTGGAAATACATATGCAATAGAAGCTGCCTTTATAACTTTACCCGCTGATATTTCAAATGTAACTGTATCTCCTATTTCAGCTTTCCTATCTGTTGTAAATTCAAAATCTTTTCCATATTTCCCATCTCCGCTACATCCACTGCAATGCGAACAAGAAGTATCTTTATATAATTTTACTACTATTTTATCTCCATTTATTTCTTTAATTACACCTTTGTTTAACATAGCTACCACCTTTCCATTTTTATCTTTCTCCACTTCAAATTATAGCACAAAAAAAAACTTTAAAAAAGCTAAAGGTATATTTCTTGAAAACTATTTTTCTCTATGATACAATATAGAATAGTTTAATAGTAAATTAAGGATGAGGGATAGTATGAAAAAAATATTAAGATTTCTACACTTGAAATATCTATATCTTTATTTTATTATTTGTTTCATAGCAAATTATTTCTTTAACAGCAAGTTAAAAAGTAGTCACATATATTCAGTCATGGAAAATTATCTTGGTATTATAATTTTTCCTGTTTTACTTATGTTAATACTTTCTTCAATTTTTTTCTTTATTAAAGAACGAAAGAAAAAAATGGTACTTAATGTAAAATCACATGCTTTTTTCATTTTAATAATAAGCTGTCTTTATCTTTTTATGATGTATAAATTAGAACTTCCATTTGCTAAAGAATTTGCAGATGATACTGTTATAGAAAAATTTCTAAATCTTTCTATATATAAATACAAAATAGGATTTATAGCTGCCTATTTATTCTATCTCATTCTCACAAATATCATGTACTGCTATATTTATGCTGGACTTGGATTTTTAATATTCTGTACATTCTTCCTTATAACTATAAAATTTATCAAGACGACAATATGCAGAATTTATCATGAACATAAAGAGAAGAAGAGAATCCAGAGAGAAGAACAGCTTTTAAGAGAACAGATAGCAATAAAAGAAGCCTTGGAGAAAAGGGAAGCTGATAAAAAATTAAAAATGGAATTAGAAAAAGAAATAAGGATAAAAGAGAGAGTTGAAGAAGTTATTTCTAATAAAGAATTAGTTTTAGAAAGCTACTCTATTGATGAAAACAAGAATAATGATATAATAAAAAATATAGAAGAAAATGAAATGGCAGAAGAAGAGGATGAAGAGTTTTTAAAAATAATTGATCCTGATTTTGTCAGCAGACCTAAAGAAGAAAAAAATAAAAAAGAAGCAGTAAAACAAGAGTTGGAAGAAGAAAAAGAAGAAGAGAAAATAGAAAATCCTGCTTCTGATATGGCTTATGAAAGTACTGTTGATTTCCCACTGTTTACTATAACAGATTCTTCACCTAAAAAAGAAATTGTTGAAGAAACAGTTGAACCTCTGCCTGAAGAAGTGGGTTCAGTTGATGATACAGAAAAAGTAACAGAAACCATTCCTGAAAAGCTAGTAAAAAAGCCTAAAAAAGAAAGAGAACTTTTAACAATAAGAACACCTGGAGGAAAAAAAGATGATTCTAGCTTCTAAATCTCCCAGAAGGAAGGAGATCCTTGAAGACACTGGATTTAAAATACAGATCATAAGTGCCCAAGTAGAAGAAACAAGCAGCAAAGATTCAATTACTGATAAAATTATGGATATTGCAAGAAAAAAAACTATGGCTGTTGCAAAAATGTACCCTGATGAGTTTGTTGTAGGAGCAGATACAATAGTAGAAGTGGATGGAAAAATAATAGGAAAACCAAAAAATGAAGCTGATGCCTTCAATACATTGAAAATATTATCAGGGAGAGAACACAATGTTATCACTGCATATAGCCTGATTAACTTATCTAAAAAAATAGATATTACAGATTACGATATTACTAAAGTTTCTTTTAGGGAATTATCTGATAATATGATAAAATGGTATATATCTACTAATGAGCCAATGGATAAGGCAGGTTCCTACGGAATCCAAGGAAAGGGAGCCGTGTTTGTCAATGGTATAAATGGAGATTTTTTCAGTGTAATGGGATTCCCCATTGGTAAATTTGTTGAAAAGATTTCGCAGTTAGGTATAGAATTAAAAGAAATAGAAAACATATAATAAAAAACATAAATACATTTAGAGGTGAAGAATGAAGAGATATTTTAACAAATTTTTAGGTTTTTTTTCTGAGGATTTAGGAATTGACTTAGGAACATCTAATACATTAATATGTGTAAAAGATAAGGGGATTATTTTAAATGAACCTTCAGTAGTTGCTATAAATACAAGAACAAAAGATATATTTGAGGTTGGTGAAAGAGCTAAACTTATGATAGGTAGAACTCCAAATAACCTTGATACAATAAGACCTTTAAAAAATGGTGTTATTGCTGATTATGAAATTACAGAAAAAATGCTTAGTTCTTTTTATAAAAGAGTAAGCCACAATAGATTTTTTTCAAGTCCAAGAGTTATTATCTGTGTACCTGCTGGAGTTACTCAAGTTGAAAAAAGAGCTGTTATAGAAGTAACTAGAGAAGCTGGAGCTAGAGAAGCTTATCTCGTTGAAGAACCTATGGCTGCTGCAATTGGTATAGGGTTAAATATTTTTGAACCTGAAGGAAATATGATTGTAGATATTGGTGGAGGTACATCTGAACTTGCTGTTATTTCTCTAGGAGGGGTTGTTAAAACTTCATCTTTCAGAGTGGCTGGAGATAGATTTGATACTACAATAATAGAATATATCAGACAAAAACACAATCTTTTAATTGGAGAAAAAACTGCTGAAGATATTAAAAAACAAATTGGTGCTGTTGTAGAGCTTGAAGAAGATATCTCAATTGATATCAGTGGTAGAAATGCTCTTAACGGACTTCCTAAAGATATAAAAATATACTCTTCTGAAATAGTGGAAGCTCTAGGAGAATTATTACAGCAAATAATAGAAGAAATAAAAGTTATCCTTGAAAAAACTCCTCCTGAATTATCTTCTGATATAAAGAGAAGAGGAATATATATCACTGGTGGTGGAGCACTTCTTAGAGGTATTGATAAAAAGATTTCTGAAAGCCTTAACCTAAATGTAACTATTTCTGAAGATCCATTAAATGCAGTTATAAATGGTATTCAAATACTTCTGAAGAATTTCCATGTTTATAATAAAGTTTTAATTTCTCCAGAAACTGACTATTGATTGCAGAGAAAGAAAGGGGTTATATGAAAAGATTTATTTTGATTTTTCTTATGATACATACCTTTTCATATAGTAACTATCTCATTAGTAATAGTGAGATAGTTCTTTTTTATGATAAAAATTTTAACAGCATCCACTTCATAAAGGGAGATGTTTTTAATCCTATAGACATCTCTAAAATAGAAGGAAAACTGATTATTGATGGAAGTGAAATAATCTCTATCAATCGTTTTTTTGATAGAACTGAAATGGTTCCTGGGACTAATATTTTAAAGCTTTATTATTCTATCAATGGTCAAAATATAGATGTAACTATTATTCCATCTATGATAGAAAGAGAAAAGCTGTATGTAATAGTAGATTTGAAAAATCTAAAAACTGATAAAAAAATTGATTTTGCGTTTCATATATTTCCTCAGCAAGATAATGGAAATATAGAATTTATAAGAGCTGCAAATTCATTTGTTTATGGAAAAAATATATTCTTTAAGTCTGAAAATTATGGTGGACAGGTATTTATTGGAAGAGATAATGTAATTGAAAATTTTGTTCTGGAAGAAGTTACAACTAAAACTAAAAAATATCAAGATGATAATTTATATTATCTTATAAGCAATATAAATAAAGATGAGCCTATTCTTTTTACATTTAAATTCTTTGATAATTTTAGAAATAATAATCTGGTAAAAAGCAGCAGCGTCATAGCTGATGAATTTAATTACTGGCTGGGTCTTAAATCAAATCAAAGAACTTTTAAAAATCAGGAAGCTGTAGATACACAATTAAGAATGCTGGATATCATAACTTCAAGAGCTGTTATCCCTGATTCTATTTCATATAATAATAGTAAAGAAGATCTCACTAACAAGATAAAACTTTACTATATTTCCAGCTTATTCAAAGAAAATTTTGATGCAAGAAAGATGTTTGTTGATATTAATATAAGAAAAAGTGAAACAGAAAGTGCTGCATATTATACTTATCTCTTTAAATATTTATCCGATAAAAATAAAATGTTTGACAGCAATTTCTTTAACTGGAAAATCAAGCCTGAAGTTCTTTCCATGGTTGACTCTATTGAAGATAATGGAGAGATATTTGATGGAAGAGATAATATCTACAATTATTATACAGAGTATAAACTTTTAGAAACAATATCACAAGTCAGTGAGTTTGGTGAAGATATAAAATGGATTGAAGAAAGAAAAAATCTTCTTCATCAATTTATAATAAAAAATTATACTTTTGAAGATGGAATAAAAACAAGAAGAGCAGATGAAAAGAGCAACCATAAAAATATAGCTTATTTGGATATACTTCCAAAAAATATTCAGAAAAAAATACTTTTATCTGACTATAAAAAATATTATAATGAAAAATCAGGAGTTTTAATTGATGAAGATAAAAATACAGTTGATATAGAATATAACTTAAACTTCATCTTAAAGCTATATGAAAATGGTTTTGGAGAAACAGCAGATAAGATTCTTAATAATCTTGAAGAAATAGTAGCTGAAAATAATTCATATATAGTTCCTAAAATATATCTGAACAAGGATAATTCTGCTGGAATATATGGAAATCTTCTTTATCTGTATTTAACAGCTGTACAATATAGGGAGAATAACAATGAGCATACAAAATAAAATAGAAGCTATTCTTCTTTTAGGGGGAGACGAGGTAAAAATAAAAGACCTTTGTAAATTTTTCTCTCTTCCTATTGATGAATTGATGAAAATATTAGAAGATTTAAAAATAGAAAGAAAAAATAGTGGAATCAATATAGAATTCAGTGGTGAGTTTGTCTATTTAGTAACTAACCCCTTATACGGTGAATCTATAAATCAATATTTTGAACATGAAGCAAAACCTAAGAAACTTTCAGGGGCTGCTCTTGAGACTCTTTCTATAATAGCATACAGACAACCTATCACTAAAAGTGAGGTAGAATCTATAAGGGGAGTTTCTGTAGACAGAATAATCCAGAACCTTGAAGAGAAAAAATTTGTCAGAGTTTGTGGAAAAAAAGAGGGTATAGGAAGAGCTAATTTATACGAAATAACAGATAAGTTTTTAGGGTATATTGGAATAAATTCAATAGCTGAACTTCCTAACTACTTAGAAGTAAAAGGGAGACCAGAAGATGGAGGAAATGAGAATCAATAAGTATCTTGCTTCTCTTGGAATTGCTTCAAGAAGAGAAGTAGATAAGATGATAGAAGAGGGAGCTATAAAAGTAAACGGAGAAAAGGCTGCTCCTGGAATCAAAGTAAGTGATAAAGATGAAATATATATAAGAGGAAAGAAAATAGAAAAGAATACAGAGAAAAAAGTTTACTATATTCTTAATAAACCTCTTGAAGTATTGAGTTCATCTAAAGATGATAGAGGGAGAAAAACTGTAGTTGATCTTATTAAATGCAAGGAAAGAATATTTCCTATTGGAAGATTAGACTATAACACTTCAGGTCTTATTATTCTTACTAATGATGGTGAGCTTTTCAATAGAATAATCCACCCTAAAGCAGAGATATTCAAAGAATATTATGCCAAAGTATTTGGAGAAATAAAAGAAGAGAATGCTGAGCTTCTTAGAAAAGGTGTTGAGCTGGATGATGGAATGACTCTTCCTGCTAATGTAAAAATATTAAGAAGAGAAAGAGGAAAAACTGAGCTTCTAGTGGCTATAAGAGAAGGAAGAAATCGGCAGGTAAGAAGAATGCTGGATAAAATAAATCATCCTGTAATTACTTTGAGAAGAGAAAAAATAGGTGATCTCTCTCTTGGTAATCTAAAATTAGGAGAATACAGAGAACTTACAAATGAAGAAGTAAATTATTTATATTCATTATAAAATTTAAATTTTGAGGAGGAAAAGATGGCTTTAACTAGAGAAGAAGTTTTAAATGTAGCTAAGCTTGCTAGACTTAAATTCGCCCCTGAGGAAATAGAAAAATTCCAGGTAGAGCTGAATGATATTCTAAGCTATATTGATATGCTGGATGAAATAAATACTGATGAGGTAAAACCTCTTATACAGGTCAACAACACAGTAAATAATTTAAGAGAAGATAAAGTGAGAGAATCACTATCGGTGGAAAAAGCTCTTTCTAATGCTCCTGATTCTGGAGATGGAGCTGTAATAGTTCCAAAAGTTGTTGGTGAATAATAAAATATAAGGAGGATTCCCTAAATGGAAAATTTTTATAAATTATCTGCTGTTGAGATAAAAGAGAAAATCTCAAAAGGTGAGATAAAATCTGAAGATGTTGTAAAAGAAATATTTGAAAGAATAGAGAAAATAGATGGAAAAATAGGAAGCTTTGTTCATCTTAGAAAAGAAAAAGCTTTGAAAGAAGCTAGAAGAGTTGATGAGAAAGTAAAAAATGGTGAAAAGCTTGGTACTTTAGCTGGAATTCCTGTTACTATAAAAGATAATATGGTATCTGAAGGAGATGTAACTACTTCTTGTTCTAAGATACTTGAAGGGTATACTGGGATATATGATGCTACTGCTGTAAAAAAATTAAAAGAAGCAGATGCTGTAATTATTGGTATAACTAACATGGACGAATTTGCAATGGGAAGTACTACAAAAACTTCTTGCTACAAAAAAACTAAAAACCCTTGGGACACTGAAAGAGTTCCTGGAGGAAGCAGTGGAGGAGCTGTTGCTTCAATAGCTGCTCAGGAAGCTTTTATCTCTCTAGGATCAGACACTGGTGGAAGTATCAGACAGCCAGCTTCTTTCTGTGGTGTAGTGGGACTGAAGCCTACTTATGGAAGAGTTTCAAGATATGGTCTTATGGCTTTTGCTTCATCATTAGACCAAATAGGGCCTGTAGCTAAAAATGTAGCAGATATTGCTCTTTGCATGAATGTCATTGCTGGTGAAGATGACTATGATGCAACTGTATCTAAAAAAGAAGTCCCTGATTATACAGAGTTTTTAGGAAAAGATATCAAAGGAATGAAGATAGGAGTTCCTAAGGAATATTTTATTGATGGAATAAAAGAAGATGTAAAAAAAGTAATGAATGAATCTCTTGAAAAATTTAGAGAACTTGGTGCTGAGATAGTTGAAATATCTCTTCCTCATACTAAATATGCTGTTCCTACTTATTACGTATTGGCTCCAGCTGAAGCTAGTTCAAACCTTGCAAGATTTGACGGAGTGAGATATGGATACAGAAGCAAAGATATTAAAAATATAGATGATCTATATATTAATTCAAGAACAGAGGGATTTGGAGATGAAGTAAAAAGAAGAATAATGATTGGAACTTATGTGCTAAGTGCTGGTTTCTATGATGCTTACTTCAAAAAAGCTCAAAAAGTAAGAAAGCTTATTAAAGATGACTTTGATAAAGCTTTTGAAAATGTAGATATCATCTTTACTCCTGTATCTCCAAGTACAGCTTTTAAATTAGATGATGTAAAAACTCCTATTGAATTATATCTTGAAGATATATTCACAATTTCTGCTAACTTAGCAGGTATCCCTGGTATTTCTATTCCAGCTGGACTTGCTGAAGGACTGCCTGTTGGTATACAGCTTCTTGGAAAACCTTTCTGTGAAGGAGAACTTATACAAGCTGGAAATGCATTTGAAAAAATTAGAGGAGAATGGAAACTTCCTGTAATCGACTAGGAAGAATCTGTTTAGAAGGAGAGATAGATATGTTGAAAGAATGGGAATCAGTAATAGGGTTGGAGGTTCACCTTCAATTAAAAACTGGAACAAAGGTCTGGTGTGGTTGTAGTGCTGACTATGACAACGCTGACTCTAATACACATACTTGTCCTATCTGTTTAGGACATCCTGGGGCTCTTCCTAAACTTAATAAAAAAGTTGTGGAATATGCTGTAAAAGCTGGACTTGCACTTAACTGCAAGATAAATAATGAGAGTGGTTTTGATAGAAAGAACTATTTCTACCCTGACACTCCGAAAAACTATCAAATAACTCAATTTGATAAATCATATGCTGAAAAAGGTTCATTAGAATTTAAACTTAATTCTGGAAGAATGGTAAAAGTTGGTATCACTAAAATTCAAATAGAAGAAGATGCTGCAAAATCTATCCATGCTGAACATGAATCTCTTATCAACTTTAACAGAGCTTCTATCCCATTGATAGAAATAATTTCTGACCCTGATATGAGAACTTCAGAAGAAGCATACGAATATCTTAATACTTTGAAAAGTATTATTAAATATACTGGTATCAGTGATGTATCTATGGAACTTGGTTCTTTAAGATGCGACGCTAATATCTCAGTTATGGAAAAAGGCTCTAAAGTATTTGGAACTAGGGTAGAGGTTAAAAACCTTAACTCATTTAAAGCTGTTGCCAGAGCAATAGATTATGAAATTGGAAGACAGATAGAAACAATAGAAAATGGTGGAAAAATAGATCAGGAGACTAGACTGTGGGATGAAGAAGCTCAAACTACAAGAGTAATGAGAAGCAAGGAAGAGGCTATGGACTATAGATACTTCCCTGAACCAGATCTTTTAAAGCTTGTAATCACTGATGAAGAGATAGAAGATATAAAGAAAATAATGCCTGAATCTAAAGCTGATAAATTAGCAAGATTTATCTCTGATTACGGTATTCCTGAATATGATGCTAATATTCTTTGTGAAGATATTGAACTGGCTGACTATTTTGAATCAGTTGTAAAAACTTCAAACAATCCTAAGTTAAGTTCTAACTGGATAATGACTGAAGTAATGAGAAATCTAAAAGAGAAAAATATAACTATCGATATGTTTACTATATCAGCTGAGCATTTAGGAGAAATAATTACTCTTATAGAAAAAAATGTTATCTCTACCAAAATAGCTAAGGAACTTTTTGAAATTAAACTTACTGATGACAGAGCTCCTGAAGTTATTGTAAAAGAAAAAGGAATGGTACAGGTAGCTGACACTGGTGCTATTGAAGCTATGATAGATGAAGTTATCAATGCTAACCCTAAAATGGTAGAGGACTACAAAAATTCTGATGAAGGAAGAAAACCAAGAGTTCTTAAAGGACTTATCGGTCAAGTAATGAAGCTTTCTAAAGGAAAAGCCAACCCTAATATGGTTACAGAATTAATGACCAAAAAACTAGGTTAGGCATAGTTAAGCATGACTAAGTTAAATACAAACAAATTATAATTATAAGAAAGCTGATCTATAGGCGGAAATATAATTCCTTCTTATGAATCACTTTCTTTTTTTATTATAACTTTCTTTTTTATTTTGATTTTTTTCTTTATCTAAGCTTCTCTTTTTAGTTAAATTTTCTTTTTTTATTTAAAAAGGATTCACCTTGTTTAATTTGAATAAATATATATAGAAGTTAAAAGAGTTTGTTTGTAATTTATTATGGAGGTGTTTTTATTATGTCTATTAAAGGTACAGAAACTGAAAAAAATCTATTAAAATCTTTCGCTGGAGAGTCTCAAGCTAGAATGAGATATACTTATTTCGCTGAAAAAGCTAGAGAAGAAGGATATGAACAAATTGCTAATATTTTTATTGAAACTGCTGAAAATGAAAAAGAACATGCTAGAAGATTCTTTAGCTTCCTAGAAGGTGGAGAAGGACTTGAAATACAAGCTGCTTATCCTGCTGGATATGTGGGAACTACTTTAGAAAATTTAAAAATGGCTGCTGCTGGAGAACATGAAGAACATTCAGAACTTTATCCTCATTTTGCAGAAGTTGCTGAAAAAGAAGGATTCAAAGTTATAGCTGGAGTATATAGACTTATTTCTAAAATTGAAATCGAACATGAAAAAAGATACTTAAAACTTTTAGAAAATGTAGAAACAGATCATGTATTTAAAAAAGATGGAACTAACAGATGGAAATGTATCCTATGCGGATATGTTCATGAAGGACCTGAAGCTCCTGCTAAATGTCCAGTTTGCTTAAATCCAAAAGCATTCTTTGAAATAAAAGAAACTAACTATTAATATAAAAAAAGAGAGTGGTTACCCACTCTCTTTTTTATTCTACTCTTTTACAATTACAGCTCTCATCCATTTTTTAGAAAAGAAGAATATTGCTCCCATCAATACTCCAAACATAGAAGCCAGTGGAGCTCCTAACCCCAGTCCATACAGCCCTTTATCTAAAAATATTCCCAAGAAGTAACATGCTGGTATCCTTATAAATAATGAAGCTGAAGCACTATTTATAAAAGAAAACTTTGTATGCCCTGCTCCTATAAATAACCCATTCATACAGAATACAAATGGTACTAGAATATAGTCATAACTTATTGCACTGAGATATTCTACTCCACGCTCTATCATTTCTTTATCTTCTCCAAACATACTCAAACACTCTTCTGGGAAAATTCTCATGATTAAAAATATTACAAATGAAATTCCTAAAGAAAAAACTATTCCTGTTTTTAAAGTCTGTACAGCTCTTCTTATCTGTCTCGCTCCAATATTCTGTGCACTCATAGCTGAAACCGAAGCGCTTACAGCAACAGTTGGAAGAATTGCAAAACTATTCAACTTACTTACTGCTCCAACAGCAGCAGAAGCAGATACTCCAAAAGTATTAGCTAAAGCTGTTAGAAATAGAAATGACACACTTACAATAGCATTTTGAGCTGATGTAGGTATTCCTATTTTTAGTAAAAGATCAAATCTATCTTTATAGAATTTAAAAGAGCTTGGTTTAAAATCAAATATAAAGCCATTTTTCTTCAAATAAATAATACATAGTATCATACTCATAGCTTGAGAAATAACAGTAGCAATGGCTGCTCCCCCTGCTCCCATTCCATATTTAGCCACAAGCAATAAGTCCAGTCCAATATTTATTACACAGGCAATGGCAACAAAATATAGTGGATTTTTACTATCTCCCATTCCTCTCATAACAGCACTGAGAGCATTATATCCAAATATAAATATTGTCCCTAATGTAGTTACAAAGAAGTAAGCTCTTGTTTCAGAAAAAGCCTCTGCTGGAGTCTGAATCAATCTTAATAGAGGATCCATTGTAAATATCATCAAAGTAGTTATTACTATTGCCACTACTATTAAAGTTGTAAAGAGAGTACTTATAGTTTCTTTCATAGCTTTTCTATTTCCTATACCTAAATATTGAGCTACAAGAACTGTTCCTCCTACAGTAAATCCCATTACCATATTAGTTATCATAAACTGTACTTGTGAACCATTAGCAACCCCTGACATACTTGTAGTAGCTGCATATCTTCCCACTATTACCATATCAGCAACACTGTACAATGTCTGTATCAAATTAGATATGAGAAATGGTATAGAAAATTTTATCAACTGCTTCACAACATTTCCTTTTGAAAGGTCATTTTCAAATTTTTTCATCTGCTCTCCCCTTGAAATAATTATCGTATCCTTTCTATTTTACACTACTTTTTTTCTAAATAAAAGTATTTATTCATAAAGAAATTAGATATTTGGAATAAAAAAAGAGAATGGTCACCCACTCCTTTTTTTATTAAAATTCAGTTAGTTTTTAAAGCTATGGATAGGAGCAGGAATTCTTCCTCCTCTTTTGATAAAGTTCTCACAGCTGAATTTATTTACAGCCATTATAGGTGCATAACCTAAAAGTCCTCCAAATTCTACCATATCTCCAACTTCTTTTCCTATTACAGGAATAAGTCTGGCAGCAGTAGTTTTGTTGTTTATCATACCAATAGCAGCCTCATCAGCAATGATCCCAGAAATAGTTGCTGCTGTAGTACTTCCAGGAATAGCTACCATATCTAATCCAACAGAACATACGCAAGTCATAGCTTCTAATTTCTCAAGAGTTAAAGCTCCAACTTTTGCAGCTTCAATCATTGCATGGTCTTCACTTACAGGAATGAAAGCTCCACTTAATCCTCCAACATATGAAGATGCCATTACTCCGCCTTTTTTTACATTATCATTTAGTATAGCAAGTGCTGCTGTAGTTCCAGGAGCCCCTGCATGCTCAAGTCCCATCTCTTGGAATATCTCTGCAATACTGTCTCCAACAGCTGGTGTAGGAGCTAATGAAAGGTCTATTATTCCAAAAGGAACATTTAATCTTCTTGAAGCTTCCTGAGCAACAATCTGTCCAACTCTTGTTATTTTAAATGCAGTTTTCTTTACTACTTCACAAAGTGTTTCAAAGTCAGCATCTCTTACTTCCATCAATGCTCTTTTTACAACTCCAGGTCCGCTTACTCCTACATTGATAACGCAGTCAGCTTCTCCCACACCGTGGAATGCCCCTGCCATAAACGGATTATCTTCCACTGCATTACAGAAAACAACAAGCTTAGCACATCCTATACTGTCTCTGTCTTTTGTAAGTTCAGCAGTTTCCAGTATAACTTCTCCCATTTTTTTAACAGCATTCATATTTAAACCATTTCTTGAAGTTCCAATATTTACAGATGAACACACTCTCTCAGTAACAGCCAAAGCTTCAGGAATAGAATCTATTAGAATTCTGTCTGAAGGTGTACAACCTTTTTGTACAAGAGCAGAGAATCCTCCTATAAAGTTTACTCCACACTCTTGTGCAGCTCTGTCAAGAGTTTTAGCAATACTTACATATGAATCAGTTTTACATCCTGCTGCTGCAATCGCAATAGGTGTAACTGATATTCTTTTGTTAACTACTGGTACTCCAAATTGTTTAGCAATTTCGTCTCCAACTTTTACCAGATCTTTTGCATATGAAGTAATTTTCTTATATATATTTTCATTAAATTTATTTACATCTGGATCAGCACAGTCTATTAGACTGATACCCATAGTGATAGTACGGACATCAAGATTAGCTTCCGCTATCATTCTATTTGTTTCCTGTATCTCTACTCTGGAAATCATGACATTCCTCCTCTAAATTTCATCTGGTTGATTAAATACGGTGCATACAGTTGAAGATATCTTCATGCTGCATTGATATTATAACTCCTAGAACTTTTCCTATTTGTCTAAGCTCTTCCCCTATAATTTCCATAGGCTTTGACGGAGTAGTGATATCAACTATCATCATCATATTAAAATAACCGTCAACTATTGTTTGTGAAATGTCAAGGATGTTTACATTGGCATCTGATAAGTAAGTACACACTTTAGCTATGATACCAACTTTGTCTGTTCCTAAGACAGTAATAATACATTTCATTTCTTTACCTCCTGAATTTTTTTTATTTATATAAATTTTTTAATCACTTAAAACTATCCTAAAATATTTTATTATTATATCAAAAATTCCACCTTTTTACAATCATAAAAGAAAAATTTATTCGTTTATATGTTTTTTTAAAAAATATTTTTTAAACTAACTTATTAATATTTTTTGTATGTTCCAAGCTCACGTTTTTTCTCAGAAACTTTTGCCAGTAAAGTTCCTTCAACTACATTCTTATATCCATGTTTTTCTATAATATTTTTTATATAATCTATATGAGGACATCTGTCATAATGATGATTATCTGTGACCATACAAGAAGCTAAATGGATAACTACTTCATCTTTTTTTATAAGATCATCTTCTTTTAATTTTCTGGATAGGTGCCCTAAAAGACTCGATGTCTCCTTCCCACAGCATCCTCCGCATTCAAACATCATATACTGGATATTCTGCTCTTTAGAATAAATACTAAATGCCCTGTCTCTCTTATAAAAAGAATCCATACAATAAAAACCGCTGCATCTCCTTTTAGCTATCTCACATTGAATTATCACTATAAGTTTTGTATTTTCCATTTTCTCCTCCTCATACATTTAATTTCCTTATTAGAATAATAGTCCAGAAAAACTTTTTTGTCAATTTTTTCAACCTAACTGTAACACAACTGTCACAATATATTGGTATATTAATAATATAAAATCTTTCCCCAAGATGTTTTATAATATAGATTTGTGAAGACAGGATAATTTGAAAAATAAGTTCAAATTATCCTGTTTTTCTTTACTAAAATTAAAAAATGTATTAAAATATCAATAATCAGTAATCATTAAAGTATTCAGGAGGAAAGAAATGGTTAAAACAAACAAAGAATTTTTAGTTATGCAGTCAGTGGGAGGAAAAGTACACAGCCCTACTATAGCTTCTCCTTACAGAATTTCAAGAGATGGAGATCCTATGATATTACCTGCTACTGGAGGTATCTCTTACAATGTAAAAGTTGGAGATTCTTGCATGACATGGGTAGGGGATCACGTTGAGCCAGGAGTAAGTGTAAAAAATGATAATGTAAATGAAAATAATGCTCTTATGGTTCTTGGTTGTATTGGAAATACAGCAAAAATAATGTCAGGAGATGCTAAGGGAGCTACTGGTTTTGTTACTGGTGGGCATGGTGGAATTGAACATACTCTTGTATATTTTGATGAAGAAACTTTAGAAAAATTAAATATTGATGATAAAATACTTGTAAAAGCTTTTGGACAAGGACTAAAAATAGAGGGATTTGATGATGTTGTCTGCATGAATATCGATCCTGCTCTTTTAGAAAAAATGGAAATAAAAATAACTGAAGATGGATGTTTAGAAGTTCCCGTAGCTACTGAAATTCCTCCTTACTTAATGGGATCAGGAGTAGGAAGTGCTACTGCTTTTTCTGGAGACTATGATATCATGACTGGAGATAAGGAAGCAAATGAAAAATATGGTATCAACGAATTGAGATTTGGAGATATCGTTCTTCTTCAAGACTGCAATAACTGCTTTGGAAGAGATTACTTAAAAGGCTCAGTTACTATTGGGATAGTTGTTCATAGCGACTGCATAAAAGCTGGACATGGACCTGGAGTTACTGCTATCATGAGTTGCCCTGTTTCAAAAATCAAAGGAAGAAAAGATAAAAATGCTAATATAGCATATTACCTAGGAATTACAAAATAAATTTAATATAAATTAAAAAGTTAAAAAATTATTAAAACGATTTTGATAGGCTTCGCAACCTCTATTAATTCGTTTTTAAAGCTCCTTCATTTATGATATTACTATCTTATGGTAGTGGATCACCAAATCATTATGGTTCGCCTTTAGGGTAGCAAGACACCTGTTATTGTTTTTTATCATATCACAACAATAAGAATAAGTCAAAATGCTATATTATTATAAAAAAGACCAGAAATAAATTCTGGTCAAAATAGTTATTTATTATTATTTTTTATCCACTCTTGATGTTTCACTTCCAATAATTTAAAATTACAACATAGTTTATTAAAAAAATGTGTTGGGTTAATAGCAGAAGAATATACATATTGAGCTTTCGATATAATATCATTTCTAATACTTAAAACATATTGATATTCTTGTTGAATAAAATATTTGTATCTTTGATCAGAAATATTATTAAAAATTAATTCATGTATTTCACTATCTGGAACAGGAAACATAAAATCCAATCTAATAACTGAAGCAATATTTAAACTTCCATGGTCATTAACAAATATAGGAATAGAAGTTTTTCTTGCCCTTTTATTTAAACTTGTTGGTGATTCTAATTGATTTGGCTTTACAGAAGAAACTGGAGCATAATATTTAGCATTATTAATCTCTATAATAATCCCAACAGTGAATTTTAAAGAATGATTATAACTACTAGACCCATACATAATTTTAGATTCAGCACTTCGTAAAAAATTTAAATAACCTTCGTTTATCAAATAAAATTTCATAAAAACTCCTTAAAATAAAAGGGTAAGAACACTTACCCTTTTATAATTATTATTATCATTCGCCTTTAAGGTAGCGAGACACCCATATTATCATCCCACATTTAAGGTAGTGAAACACCCAAATAATCATTCGCCTTCATGGTAGCGAGACACCATCTTTTGTACTTTAATTATACCATAACATATAATATAAATCAATCGAAATTTTGACCGAAAAATCAATAAAATAGGAAATATATTGGATGTCTTTCATTTTAACATTTTATAATTTTTTATTATTTTTCAGTTATTAGTCCAAGCATTATTTGTTCATCAAGTGAAAGTTTAGGAACTTTAATTTCTTTCGAAATAATTTTTACTGTTGCATTAGGATATATTTTTCCAACTTTTTTACACAATTCTTCATAATCTTCTACTAAAGCATAAAATGTCATTCCTTCTCCTCTATTATTAATAATTTCCATTTTACTACCTCCATATAATTTATTTATAAATATAAAAAGGGGCTGTTGCAAATTAGTGATTTATAAACTAATTTGTTCAGCCTCTTTTATTTTATATAAAAAAATAGAAATCCATTTTATAGATTTCTGCTAATTTATGCTTCGATATTTATTTTTAAGCATCAAAAAAAGAAGTAGATGATTTTTTATTTATCTAAGCTACTTTTAATGAATGAAGTGTTGTTCCTAAGCGATTATTTATGCTTCTGCTCAAATATCTATTGAAGTTGTAAGCGATACAAAACAGACATATTTCTCTTAAAAGACTTTTTTTACTTCGAACTTTTAATTTTCGCAACTTCATATTCTCTTTCAAAACTGCGAAAGCACCTTCTACTTGAATACTTCTATTCATTCTTAATTGTTTTCCATAATCGCTTGATACATTCTCTTTTGATTTATTTGATAAAATTCTAAATCGCGCATTATACTTAATTTTTTTGTTAGTTTCAGGATTCCAAAAATATTCAACTGTATTATTTTTATTAGAGTATAGAAATTCTAATTCTAATCCATCTTTCCTAAACAGCTTATTTTCAGAATGATTATATATTAAGTTTTCTACTCTGTTCAAATCATTTTTAAACTTTCTAGTTTTAGCTTTTTCAAAATATATTGGTTTTATATATGAAGTATAGCCCATTTTTTCTAAATATTCATAATTTGAAATACTTTCATATCCTGCATCAGCTACTATATTTTTAATTTCTAAATTTTGAGATGAAATTTTCTCTAGAAATGGAATCAAGGTTTTAGAATCAGAAGGGTTAGAAAAAATTTCATATGAAGAAATATATTCACTAACCACTCCTATTTGTAGATTATATCCAGGTTTTAATTGACCATTTCTCATATGGTCATCTTTCATTCTCATAAAAGTAGCATCTATATCAGTTTTTGAATAGCTATTTCTACCATTAAGATTTTTAAAATGATCAGAATACTTTTGATACTTTTCTAAGTATTCTGTGCATAACTCTAAATACTTTTGCTCTTTAGATTTTCGCTTTCCTCTACCTTTAACTATTTGAAAATTCAAATTAGAAAGATACGAATATATTTCAAAAAAGTTGTCATATTGTAAGTTGAAATCATCATTAAAATTGGAAATTAATTCAAAAATTTTTTCATCTAATCTAGCTCTGTATTTCTCAATAGATTTTTTCCAAACAAATGTATATTTATTAGCATATGCTTCAATTTTAGTACCATCAATATATATTGTTTCAGTAGAAATATCTTCTATTTCAAAAATTTTTTTAACGAATTGTTCAAATAGACCTGGAAGAACATCTTCAGTTTTTGCTAAAAATCTAGAAATAGTAGAGTAATCAGGAATTTTAGAATTTTGTAAAAGAAACCTAAACTTAATATTTTCATGGCAAGCCATTTCTATATCTCTAGTAGAAGTAATATCGCGCGAATAGGCATAAACAATGATAGAAAACATTCTGATAGGATGTACCTTTGTTTTGTAAGAAAATACTTGCATTAAACTACTAAAATCTAATCCCTCCAATATTGAGCTAAGTTTTCTTACAGGATCATTATCAGAAATTTCATATTGTAAAAAATTAAAAAGTTTGGGTTGATTTAATTGAAAAAAAATGTTATTATTAATTGGTTTTTGCATAGGTATATTATATTAGAAATTTGAAAAAATTTTTAGTATTTTATACCTTTTTTTTATTTTAAAAGAAAAGCTGACAAGAAGGAAAACTTCAAGTCAGCTTTTTTGGTAATTGGGCTATTTTGAATTTGCAACAGCCCCGTTATGTTAAAAGACCCACAAATTTTCCCTAAAATTACATGGGTTCAAAATTTTTTTATCTATTGTGACTTTCTAATATCTTAGCAAAAGCTTCTACACCTTTCAGTAATACTTTTTCATCAAAATTGAAATGACAGTTATGAAGTGGGTGAACATATCCCTTCTCCTCATTTCTAGTTCCTAATAGGAAAAATATTCCCGGTACTTCCTGCTGATAGTAAGCAAAGTCCTCTGATATTGTCAAAGCGTCCTGCTCTCTATAGTTCATATCTTTCATAGTTTCAGTAAATTTTTTATAAAGCTCTTTGTCATTTATTACTGGTGGATAAAGAATCACTAGATCTTCATCTATTTTTACATTGTAAGTAAGCTCTATCCCTCTGTGTATCTCTTTCATTCTCTTTATTATAAATTCAGAATCAGACTGTGCAAATGTTCTTGCTGTTCCCCAGAACTCAACTTTTTCAGGTATTATATTCTGAGCACTTCCTCCAGAGAATTTACCTATTGTGATAACTCCTGGATCAAATGGAGAAAAGTTTCTTGAAATTATTGTCTGATAAGCATCTATTACTTTAGTAAAGGCAATAAGCGGGTCTACAGCTTTATGAGGCATAGCTCCATGTCCGCTTTTTCCTGTTATTCCTACACTTATTACAGTAGCCTGTGCAAAGAATGGTCCCTCTTTACAAGCAACTACTCCTTCTGGAAGCTCTGGGAACAGATGCATTCCATAGATAGCTTTTACATTGTATTTTTTGAAAATTCCTGTTTCTACTATATCTTTTGCTCTTCCAGGTGCTTCTTCAGCAGGTTGGAATATCAATAATACACTTTTTTCAAGTGGCTGTATAGTTGTAAGATATTTTGCAAAAGCTAAAAGAGTAGACATATGTCCATCATGTCCGCAAGCATGCATTTTTCCGCTATTTTTAGATACAAAGTCTATTCCAGTTTCCTCTTCAATATTTAAAGCATCTATATCACTACGGAAAGCTATGCAGTTATCTTTATCTTTTCCTTCAATGTATACATATAGTCCTGTTTCTACTATATCCTTTGGCTCAAGTCCAATAGAGATCAGATAATTCTTCAGATACTCTTTTGTCTTAAACTCTTCTAAGGCAGTTTCCGGCATCTGATGTAATGCTCTTCTATTTTTTACAATATCTTCTAATAAAAAATCTAAATTAAGTTCCATTATATATCCCCCTTTAGTTATACAGTTTTTAAGTATCTGAATACATATTAACATAAAAGCAGAAAAAATATAATAAAAATATGAAAAAGAATTGCTTAATTTCTGTGCTTTTCCCTACTGTAACCTCTCTTTGACATTATATAATTAAATCTTTTTATTAATTCTCTCATAGAATAATGGCTAAATATTTATCTATATGGTAGAATTGTACTAGAATAAAAATATTTTCATTTTTAAGAATTAAATAAAAACTTATAAAAAAACAGGAGGAACAAAATGGGAATGCTTGCACAATATATGGCGGTAGACAACAAAATACTTAATAAAATGTTAGAAATGGACAATGAGAAAATCATTGATGAAATAGAGGAGTTATCAGAGGATGAAAAATGTGATATCTGTGATATTGATAAAATGTGGGATGGACTTCATTTCCTTTTAACTGGAAAGTCTGCTGCAAGAGTAATAAAAGACAGTAAATTAAGTGAAGCAGTAGTTGGAACAGCTGTCTTTGATACTGAAGATGAAAATGAGGTTTTTTTAGCATATATTAAAGCTGATGAACTTCCTGCTATAATTAATGCTTTGGAAAATATTGAAATAAAAGATATGATAAAAAAATACTCTATGGATGATTTCAAACAATCACAAATATACCCTAATATCTGGAAAAAAGAAGATGAAGCAGATATTTATGATGAACTTACTTTCTGCTTTGAAGGTATGCTTGATTTCTATAAAAAATGCTGCAAAAAAAATATGAATATTGTAATAAGCATATATTAATAAGCAGGAGGAAAGATGTACAATATAGGAAATCTTGGAAGCTTTGAAACTATTCCAGAAACTGCTGCTGCAATCTATGAAAAAAATCTAAAAAAAATGCAGGAATTGTATGAAAGAGGCTGGAATATAAATGAAAAAATAAGCCTTGGAAAATATTCTAATGTTACTCCTTTAGAAATAGCTGTGATTACAAATAATACTGCTCCTCTGAGATGGCTGCTGGAAAATAGCGTTTCTCTGGATATAGGAAATTTTACTATCATAGAACAGGCTGCTCAGCATTGTAATGAGAAAATCGTATCACTTTTGCTGACTCATGGAGCTCTTGACCTCCTTCCAGAAAAGAAGTATCCTGATATTTTTATTAGAATATCTTATGGAAAAAAATTTGAAAATATACCAGTATTTGAAAAGCTTGGAATAACTGTAAGGAAATATGGAGGGCGTGCTTTAAGATCAGCTGCTTCTGATGGTAATATGAAAGAAACTAAAATGTGGGTAGAAATGGGAGCTGATTTAAATTATCATGAACCTGATATGGTATTTCCATATGCCTCTACTCCTATCATAGAAGCTGTCAGAAGTGACCATGCAGAGATTGCTGAATATCTGATAAAGCAGGGAAGTGATATCACTATTACTGATAAGTATGGCGACCGTCCATACTCTCTTGCTTCTAAAAATAAAAATATTGAATTAATGGAATATTTGAAATTACTGGAACCTTCTGAATGGCATGATGAACAAGAAAAATTAAGACTGCTTAAAGGTTACAAACTTCCTGCTGATATGTTGGAATATCTGAAAAAAGACCCTAAAGAAATTAAATTTTCTGAAAAAGAATATTATCCAAAATATATACGTTTCTATAAATTTATGGATTTACAGGAAATGAAATGGAAAAGAAAAAAACTTCTTTCTCTAGTAGAAGAAGTAGAAAATTATGAAATATTCATAGTCTGGTCTCCAGCAGAAAAAGCTGTCTGCTATATAGACCCTGAGCATGAAATATTTGCAAAAGTATGTACATGGGAAGAATTTATCAGTAATCCTGAAAAGTATATTAATAATATTATAGCTGGAGAGTACGATGACTAAAAACAACTAACTTTAAGCTTTTAAATATTAACTTTACAGACTGCTATTGATAGTATATAATGAATAGTTAAAAAACTTTAAGGAGGAAATTATGAGCTATGATTTAATGGTATTTGAAGTTTCCAAAACACCGAAAACACAAGAGGAATTTTTAGAATGGTATGATAATCAAACTGAATGGGAAGAAGATCATGATTATGAAGATCCTGAAATAACTTCTTCAGCTCTTAGAGAATGGTTTATGGAAATGATTCAAACTTTCCCTCAAATGAATGGACCCTTTGCTCCTGAAGATGATGAAATAAAAGATGAATCATATCTTACTGATTACAGTATTGGAAAAGATATGATTTATGCTGGATTTGCATGGTCTTTAGCAGATGAAGCTTATGATTTAGTAAGAGAACTCTCAGAAAAATACAAAGTTGGTTTTTTTGATGTAAGTGGTAATGGAGATATTATTTATCCTGATGGAACTATTTTCTCTCATAATGAAGAAGAAGATCCAGAGGATGAATATGAATACAGCTATGATGGAACTACTGTCTATTTTGCTGTAAAAAAATTTAATAGTGATTTTAAACTATTAGAGGATATGTATAGAGATGATTACTATCCAGATTTCTTAGTAGATAAAATAGCAGATGAAATTAAAAAAGTTATCTCTTTTTTAGAAGATGGAACTCATACGTATGCAGAGATACAAGAAAGATTTGATATTATGACTATTGCTATAAATGACCTTGAAGAAGAATTTGATGAAAATGACAGTGAAATAGAAACTGTAGCAAGAGAAAGTATAGGAGCTGCTGTTGACTATATTCTTGAATGGTTTGATATAGGAATAGATACAGAAGAACCAATTGGAGAAAGGGACTGGTAAAATAATAATGGAAAACAGATTAAAAGATGAATTTGAAGCTTTAATAGAAAAAGAGGAATACAGTAAAGTAATAAAAAAAATAAAATCTATTCCCACTGAGGATAGAGATTATGAAATCAACAGCTATTTAGCTAGAGCATTCAGTGGAGAAGGAAAAGTTGACAGTGTAGTAAAGGTACTGCTTTCTATAGAAAAAGAAGGTGCAGCTGATCCTCTATGGTACTACAGAATAGGTTATGCTTACTATTCATTAGGAGAATTTGAAAAAGCTCAAGGCTATATATCTGAGTCTTTAAAATTTGATCCCACTGACAGATGGGCAATAATGCTTTTAAGAGTGCTGAATAAAAAGTTAAATGTATATAAAGGTACAAAAACTTGTAAAAATCTTCAAGTTGAAGATTTTAAAGCTTCAAATGTATTCAATGCTGAAACTCTATTAAGTATATGGAAAAATGATCTTACTGATCTATACATTGATACTGAAGATGACATTAAACTTCGTGATTTCCTACCACAGATAAAAAACAGATTAAAATGGATTGAAGATAATACACAGGTAATAGAAAAAGTTCTTATTGATGATGGAATACTTGAACTGGCTGAAGAATGGACTTCTACTTCTAGTGCTGAAGAGGCAGAAGAAGAACAGGAATGCTATATAGTAGATGGAGATAAAGTATTTTTACCAATCTCTGAAAAAGATTTTTCTGACAGTCTCTATGCTGAAAGTATAACTGCAACTATTGAAAATGGCGAGATATCTTTAGAATTATTTTTATGCTGCTGTCCAGACTATTTTGCAGGGCACTGTATAATAGTTGATATAGATAAAGATGGAAATGTTGTAAATAGAGGTTTGGCTGGGTAAATCTCAAACTGGCTAAACTTTAAAGAAAAAGCTGACTTGAAGTTTTCCTTCTTGTCAGCTTTTTTAGTAATTGAGCTATTTTAAATTTTTTCTCAACTTATTTCTAATATTTTTGATTGTACAAATTTTATTGTCTTTTTAGGAACTATTTCTCTTACTTCTTTTGAGGTTGGACTTCCTATTCTTCTCTTTTTTCTTTTTAAAAGTGAAAATGTTCCTTTATTTTTAAATTTTACTTCTTCATCCATAGCTATTACTTCTGCTATAAGATTAAATATCTCTTCTATCTCTTCCCTTGCTTCTTCATATTCTACTGTCTCATCTTGTTCTTTTCTCAATTTCTTGTAATATGATACAAATTCTCTAGTGTTCATATTCTTCCTCCATTAGAGTATTGAGTTCATTTACTTTATCTATCATTTTCATTCTAGGTTTAAATTTAATAACTTTCTTTTCTTCTGTTATCATCATTTCTCTAGTAGCTAGATTTAATATCTTTCTTGGTTTTACTTCTTTCTTTTCAAATATTCCCCAGTCTTTTATTATTACTTTTTCTTCTTCTTCTAAAACATCAAAAAGAGCTTTCCAGAAAGAATCTAATCTTTCTTTTGCTTCTCTTATGCTTTTTAGATTCCTTCTTTCTTTGTATAAGGTTAAAAACTCTTTTTCTGTCATCTATTTACCTCTTTATTTTTTCCAATTTATTTTTTAAAACTTTTGGTAAAGTAAAAATATTAGTTACCATACAAAAACATGTGGCCAATATTACTCCATTTACTCCAAGAGCAGTATACTTTATAAATACATAAGAAAGAAATATATTCATTATTGCTTGAACTATTGATAAAATCATCATAAAACTTATTTCATTTATTCCATTTAAAAGTATTGAATATATACCACTATAACAAATTAATATTATTGATAAAGCAGTTATTATTATTAATGATATTGAAGGATCTACCTTATAAGTTGTCCAAATATAAATAAATTTTTTGCCAATACAAATCATCAATAGCATCCCTAAAATAAGAAAAATAAACATTTTTTTTAATTTTTTTAAAATATTTTTAAACCAATCATAATTTTTATTATAATATTCTTTAGTTGCCTCTGGCCATACTGGTCCTAATATTAAATTAATAGCTATTAGTGGTATTGAAAAAAATTTATATACAATACTATATTCTGTTACCATTTCTGGACCTAAAAAATTAGTAATTATAAAGTTATCAGTAGAAAAAATTATTAATCCTGCTATCTGACTAATAAATATTTTCCCACCTATATTTAGTACACTATGTAATTTTTTTAAAGATATATCTGAAATTTTAGGAATCATTATGGTATTTTGATAAAAATAATATATTGTTAAAATAATATGAGAAATTGATATACTTACTCCATAGGAGATACTTAAATAAAAAATAGATTTTTCTTCTTTTAAATATAATATCCCTATAAAAATTAAGTTCAAACTTTGACTAAAAACATTATTTAAAGCTGACAAATATATTTTTTGTGACCCAATAAATATATTATTACATAAAGAAAGTATAAAATTAAAGCACACAAATCCTACATTTATTATCATTAAAAATAATAATTCATTTTTATTTAAAAAATTTACTTTTAATAGTGTGTTCAAATTTAAAATATTAAATAACATACAAATGAGTCCAAAAATAATTACTGATAGTATTGCTACAAAAAAATAGCTTGTTATTATATATTTTTTTATTTCAATATAATTTTTTAAACTTAGATATTGAGCTATTTTATTTTTTAATCCATTTCCTATTCCTATATCAAATGTGTATATCCAGTTAGTAATTGATAATACTAATATCCATAAACCATATTCTTCACTATTTAAATAATTAAGCATTAAAGGTATTGTTAAAAAACTTATTACTATTGAAAATCCTTTTAAAAAAAAATTAGATATTATATTTAATTTTAGTTTATTTTTTTTAATTTCAGAGAAATAATTATATATTACTTTTTTCATTTTATCTCCCTTAATCAATGACAAACTCAGTTTTCTTCAATTCTTCATTTGAAAGTTTTGGACTTGTATTTTCTATTGAACTATCAAATTCTAATTTAGGATATACTTTTGTTTTCCCTTCTATTTTTACTTCTATAATTCCATTTTTTTCTTTAAATATTTTATCCATTAACTTTTTATCTTTAATATTTTTTTTATCAATTTTAAAATACTTTAATCCATATGATTCTGCTATTTTACTAATTTCAGGGACTAAATATCCTCCTTCTTTGGCTGTTCCTATCATTCTGCCATCAAAATATAATTCCTGAAACTGTGTTATCATACCTAAAGACTCATTATTTAAAACTATTACTTTTATTGGTAAATCATATTGTGAAATTAACATTAGAGATTGTAAAGCCATATGAAAACCTCCATCTCCCATCAAAGAAAATATTTGACATTCTCTATTAGAAAATCCACTACCTACTGCTGCTGGAAGAGAATACCCCATAGGAGCCAAACCTCCACTTGTGAACCATCTTTGATTTTTTTTCATCTTTATATATTGAGCACTCCACATCTGATTCTGTCCTATATCTGCTGTTATTATGTCTCCTTCTTTAGTATATTTATTTAGCACTTCTATAAATTCATATGGAAATTTATTTTCTATATTTTTTTCTATTTCTTTTGCTTGATTATAATTTTCTTTTATTCTTTCTATATATTTACTCCAATTACTTGAAATTTTAAAGTTATCTATTTTTTCTTTTAAACATAGAAGAAATTCTTTAGTACTCATATTTAATTTTATTCTATTACTTAGCCTATTATTAGATAATTCCTCTTCATCTATATCTACATGTATTATTTTCTTCTTTATTACAAATTTATCTAGAATATTTCCTGTTTGTCTATTGTCCAACCTGCTTCCTAATACAATTAAACAATCAGAATTAAAAACTCCAATATTTGCATTTCTATTTCCATAACTTCCAATCATTCCTATATATTCTTTATTTTCTTCTGAAAATCCACCTTTACCTAACAAAGAATTTACTACTGGAATTCCTGTCTTCTTTACAATATTTTCAAATAATTCAAATACATTATCTGAAATGAATCCTGCTCCTATTAAAAATATTGGTGCTTTTGAATTTTTAATAATTTCTATTGAGTCATCAATCTCTTTCTTAGATACTTTAGGATTAACAATTTCTTTTTCTAAATAACTAAAATCTTGAATATCTATATTTCCTCTTTGAATATTCATTGGAATATCTAAAACTACAGGACCTTTCCTCCCAGTCATAGCTATTCTGTATGCTTTTTGCAATTCATATGGAAGTTCTTCAAGCTTATCTACCATTTTAGAATATTTAGTTATAGACTGTGTAACTGCCACTACATCCATTTCTTGAAAACCTTGTTGTCTAATAGGTTTATCATATTTATAGTCATAAGTATTTACTTGACCTGTAATATAAATCATTGGTATTGAATCAAAATAAGCATTTGCAATCCCTGTTATCATATTGGTTACACCTGGACCACTTGTAGATATTGCAACTCCTATATTATTTGTTGCTCTTGCATATCCTTCAGCTGCTATAGCAGCACTTTGTTCATGATAAGCTTGAATAAATTTAATTTTATTACTCTTAGAAATTGAATCTATTAAATGAGTAATCATTCCTCCTTGATATCCAAATATATATTCTACACTTTTTTCCTCTAAAAATTTAACTATATAATCTGAAGCTTTCATATACTCCCCTTAATATAACTCTCTATTTTCTTTAAACCATTTACAAGCTTTTTTTATTTGCTCATCAAATTTATCTTTCCATTCAAACTCTAATTTTCTCTTTAATTTTTCCATATTTGATACCCATACTTCTGTATCTGAATCTCTTCCTTTTATAGCACCAAAATTCAATTTACTCTTAGACTTTGTGTATTCCAAAACTTTTTTGGCCACATATTTAACTGAATGTTGCTCTCCATATCCTAAATTGTATATTTCCCCTTTTATCTTAATATTTTTTTCTATAATCTTTAAATATATGTCTATAACCTCATCTATATATATAAAATCTCTTACTGCATTCGGATTTGCTAAATTTATATCTTTATTTTCAAGAGCATTCAATACCAAATCAGGAAATAATCTTCCTTTTGCTTCATAATTTCCAAATGGAGAAAATAATCTTATTGTCCCTATATTTTTATCATATCTATTAGCAATATAATTTGAATATAATGCTGCACTTAGTTTAGTAATCCCATAAATATTTATTGGATTACATATTTCATCTTCTTGCATAGGATGATCTTTCATTCCATACTCTGAAGAACTTCCTGTATTTATAAAAAGTTTAAAATCAATATTTTTGCAAGCTTCTAAAAGATTTACAGTCCCTATAAAATTTGATTCTATTATTTCGGTAGTGTCATCTTCAAAAGGCCTTCCTCCATATATGGCTAAGTGAACTATGTAATCAGGTTTTATTTCCTCTATAACTTCCTTTAATTTTTCTTTTTCATTTAAACCTATTTTCCAATCTTTAACTTGTTCATAGATATTTTTTATTCTCCATAAATCAGAAGTTTTTCTAGTTAGAATATGAATTTCATATTTCTTTAATTTTAAAAGTCTTCTTACTAAATTAGAACCAACAAATCCAGTAGCTCCAGTGACTAATACTTTCTCTCTCATCAGCTATTCACCCAACTTAGAGAATTTTTTTATTTGCTCTACACAAAGCTCGTATACATTTTCTTTTTTATATCTCTTATACCATTCAGTAGTTAATTCTATACTTTTATCTGTTGTTAATGTTGGTTTCCACCCTAATTCAAATCTTGACTTTGTTATATCTAGTAGCAATAGTTTAGCTTCATGTAAAGCATTTGGATCAGAAGTATCTTTTAGATTTCCTTTGCTATAATTCTTTACTATTTTTTCTGCTACTTCCCATACATTGACTATTGCATCTAGATTAGGTCCAAAGTTCCATCCTTCACAATATTTTATTGGATCTTCCATCATCTTTTGCCCTAATAAAAGATAACCACTTAATGGTTCAAGTACATGTTCCCATGGTCTTATTGATTTTGGGCTTCTTATTTCTATATCTCTATCTTCTTCCAATGCTCTTATACAGTCTGGTACTATTCTATCTTTTGCCCAGTCTCCTCCACCTATTACATTTCCTGCTCTCACACTTGCTATACTTTTTCCATGTTTTTCATAATCTTTAGGATTAAAAAATGAGTTTCTCCATGATTGTATAGCTATTTCACAAGCTCCTTTAGATGAAGAATATGGATCATATCCTCCAAAAGCTTCATTTTCTCTGTATCCCCATATCTGTTCTTTATTTTCATAGCATTTATCTGTTGTTATCATTATTCCTATTTTGGTATTCCTACAGTTTCTTATCTCTTCTAATATATTTATAGTCCCCATAAGATTAGTTTCATATGTTTCTACTGGAATATCATATGATAATCTTACTAATGGCTGCGCTGCTAAATGAAATACTATCTCTGGCTGATATTTATCAAATACTTCTCTTAAATGTTTTCTGTCTCTTATATCTCCTCTAATATCAACCATTTTTTCAGATAAATGAGATAAAACAAAATTGTCCTTTTCTGTATATGGTTCTAGTGAATAACCTATTACTTCAGCGCCTAATTCTCTAAGCCATATTGATAACCATGAACCTTTAAACCCTGTATGACCTGTTACCAGAACTCTTTTTCCTTTATACACATTATTAAAGTTTTTCATTCTTCCTCCAATTACCATACTTTCCATGGAGCTTTTCCACTATCCCACATATCATTTAATTCTTTATTATCTCTTAATATATCCATAGGCTTCCAGAATCCTGTATGCTTAAATGAATTCATTTTTCCATCTTTAGCTATATTTTCTAGAGGAACTCTTTCAAATATAGTTGAATCTCCTTCAGTTATATAATTAAATACTTCTGGCTCACATATAAAATACCCTGCATTTATCCAGCTTCCATCTCCTGCTGGTTTCTCTGTAAAAGCCTTTACATTCCCCTTCTCATCTATATCTAGTGATCCAAATTTCCCTTGTGGCTTATATGCTGTAACAGTTAAAGTTTTACCACTTTCTTTATGGAATTTTATACTTTCACCTATATTTAAATCTGTTACCCCATCACCATATGTTAAAAGAAAAGTTTCATTTCCTATATATTTTTCTATTCTTTTAACTCTTCCTCCTGTCATAGTTTCAAGTCCTGTATCTACAAGTGTTACTTTCCAGTTTTCAGAATGGCAGTCATGCACTGTCATTTCATTATTTTTCAGATCAAATGTTACATCACTTGTATGAAGAAAATAATTTGAAAACCACTCTTTTATTACATATCCTTTGTATCCACAACAAATGATAAATTCATTTATTCCATAATGAGAATATGTTTTCATAATATGCCATAAAATAGGCTTTCCTCCTATTTCTACCATTGGTTTTGGGATAAGGTTTGTTGCTTCACTAAGTCTTGTTCCATATCCACCTGCTAATATTACTGCTTTCATCTCTTATCCTCCTTACCCAAGTATATATTCTTTTATTTTCTTTATCATAAAATCTAGCATTTCATCTGTCATTCCAGGATATACTCCTACCCATAGAGTATTATTCATAATAAAATCTGTATTTTTTAAATCTCCTATTACTCTGAACCCTTCTCCAGTTTTTCTCATTTCATCAAAAGCTGGATGCTTTAAAAGATTTCCTGCAAATAGATTTCTTGTTTGTATTTTGTTAGCTTCAAGATGCTTTGCAAGTTCCACTCTTGATTTTCCTGTTTCTTCTTTTACAGATATTAAAAATCCAAACCAGCTTGGTTTTGAGTTCTTTTCTGGTTCTGGAAGTATTATCTTATCTTGAATATCTTTCAATCCTTCATAGAGTTTATTCCAATTTTTTCTTCTTGCCTCTACTATATGTGGAAGTTTATCTAATTGCGCAACTCCAATAGCTGCCTGCATATCTGTCACTTTTAGATTGTATCCAAAATGTGAATATACATATTTATGATCATATCCTAATGGAAGCTCTCCATACTGTTTAGTAAATCTCATATGGCATGTATCATCTACACCACTTTCACACCAGCAGTCTCTTCCCCAGTCTCTGAAAGATTTTATTAATTTATGAAGCAGAGGATTATCTGTATATACAGCTCCTCCCTCTCCCATAGTCATATGATGAGGTGGATAAAAACTTGATGTTCCTATATCCCCTATTGTTCCTGTTTTCTTCCATTCTCCATCTATACAGTATTCAGAACCTAAAGCATCACAGTTATCTTCTACAAGCCATAGATTATGTTTTTTACAAAAATCTTTTACTCCCTGAAGATTAAATGGATTTCCTAATGTATGTGCTATCATTACAGCTTTTGTTTTTTCACTTAATGCTTCTTCCAACATATCTACATCTATGTTATATGCTGGAACTGTTACATCTACAAATACTGGAACTGCTCCATATTGAATAATTGGAGTAACTGTAGTAGGAAAACCAGCTGATACAGTTATTACTTCATCTCCTCTTTTTATTCTTCTGTCACCAAGTTCTTGAGCAGTTAAAGCCATAAATGCAAGAAGATTAGCTGATGAACCTGAATTAGTCAGAGAACAATACTTTATATCAAAATACTCAGCCATTTTAGTTTCAAATTTTTTTACCCATGGTCCAGAGGTAAGCCAGAAATCTAAAGAAGAATCAACAAGGTTTATCATTTCCTGTTCATCAAAGAATCTTCCACCATAGTTGATATATGTTTCTCCTTCAATAAAGCCTTTTTTATCTCCAAATTTTATATTGTGATACTCTTTTACTTTTTCTAATATTTCTTGTTTCAAACTATCCATTCTTACTCCTTATTTTAAATTCTATGGTAAATATTTTTATTTTCTTTCTCAATTGCACTTTTAAATTTTTTATTTAACTTAGATAATAATTTTATAAAAAATGGTTTATCTATAATAAAGTACAATATATAAAACATAACTTTATCTTTCACTAAATATCTGTATTTTGATTCCTTATATAGATTATAATAAACTTTTTTATAATTTTTTATTTTATTTTCTAAATATCCTTTAAGATAAAGTTCAATAAAATTCCCTTTTATCGAACTAGTAAAAAGAGTAAATAGTCTCCTCAGTTTAATTTCTCTCTTTTTATCAATATCTAAAAATAATGTTTTTGTTCCATAAATACTTCCTAATCCTACAATAAGGTTTGAATAAGTATCTCTTTCTTTCTCCAGTTCTATTATATTAGTTCTTAAAAATTGCACTCCTTCTCCTCTATTTAACTCAAGATAAAAAAATAAAATAATATTATGAGGCATATATGAATTAGAAAATTGATATCCATATAGCATATAATTTTTCATTTGTTTTATCTTTTTTACATTATAAACAGATGTAGAAATAAATAATAAATTTCCATACCTTTTTTCTGGGTTAGTTTCATACAGAAAATCTATTAAATTTTCTAAACCGAGAATTATTTTATTTTCTTTTTCTTGGGAAATTATAGAAGAATATTTCATTAAAACTATTTTTTCTTCTATTTTATTTATATCTTCTAAAATTGTTTTTACACTATTTTCAGAAGGAATATCATCATCTCCTAGTAACCACATCCATTCACTTTCAGTTTCTTCAAAACATTTAACTATATTTGAATTTCCTCCTATATTATTTTTATTTCTTTTTATTTTTATAAATTTTTTTAAATTCTCTGAAATTTCATCATATATTTCAAATATATTATAGTCAGAAGCATTATCTAATATTAATAAATTAACCTGTTCTGAAAGTTGTGGTAATAATATATTTATACATCTTTTCAATTCATTTTTTCTATTATATGTTGGAATCGAAATTGTTAAAATAGGGTTCATCATCTTTCTCCCTTCAATTAATTACTTTTCTATTTTAATAATATTTAATTTATAAAACTATAAATCTTTGTTAGTAATGAAAGTTCTTTTTTTATTATTTTAAAAATTCCAGTTTCCAATAATAAACTATTATTTCTTGTTGGAATAGCTATTGATAAATAATAATTATTTTTCATTATCAAGATACCACCTTATTGTCTTTTCTATTCCCTCATCAAATGATGTCTCTGGATACCAACCTAATTCTGTTACTATCTTCTCTGGATCTATTGCATATCTTGCATCATGTCCCAGTCTGTCCTGTACATAACTTATTAATTCATATGATATATTTTCTACTTCTGCTTTCAATACTTTCCTATACTCAGGTTCTTCTTTCATTATCTTGGCTATAGTATCTATTGTCAGTTTTACTATATTTATATTCTTTTCTTCATTAAAACCACCAATATTATATACTTCCCCTAATCTTCCATTATTTATTACCATATCTACTGCCTTATTATGATCTTTTACATACAGCCAGTCTCTTACATTGCTTCCATCCCCATATACTGGCAGTTTCTTGCCTTCCAGTATATTTTTTATAATAAGTGGTATCAGCTTTTCTGGAAACTGATATGGTCCATAATTATTTGAACATCTTGTTATATTCATTGGAAACTTATATGTTTCTGCATATGCTCTTACTATCATATCGCTTGATGTCTTTGAGGCTGAATATGGTGATCTTGGATCTAGTGGTGTCTCCTCTGTAAAGAATTTATCTCCATATGTTTTCAGATTCTTTCTTCCTTCTGCTACTTTCTTTACTCTATCATTAAGTACAAGTTCTTTTGCTTCTGTATACTCTTTTGACAGTGATCCATATACCTCATCTGTAGATATATGCAGAAACTTCTTTCCTTCCTTATATACAGGATATCCATTTTCATCTTTTCCTATACTCCAGAATTTCTTAGATATCTCTAACAGGTTTTGTGTTCCCAATATATTTGTTTCCAAAAATATCTGAGGATTTGATATACTTCTGTCTACATGAGATTCTGCTGCAAAATTTACTAGATAATCTATTTCATATCTGGAAAATATATCTTCCACCAATTCTCTGTTACAGATATCTCCCTTTACAAAATCTATCTTTTTAGAGTCTATCTCTTTTTGTATATTTTCTATATTTCCTGCATAAGTAAGTTTATCTAAAACTACTATTCTTACATTCTCTTCATATTTTTTAAGCATATATTTTACAAAATTTGTTCCTATAAATCCTGCTGCCCCTGTTACAAGATATGTTTTCATCTATATCTCTCCCTTTTCTTTCATTTCTTCTAGAAATCTATCTATCCCTGTTTTCCAGTGGGGTATTTTTTTATTAATTATTTTTTCTATCTTACTACTATCTAATTTTGAGTATTCTGCTCTCTTTGCTGGTAAAGGAAAGTCTTCTGTCTTTGCTCTTTCAAGTATTCCTTTCCAGCCTATTTTTTTTAATATATATTGGGCTTGTTCAAATTTAGAAGCTTCCCCATCATTTGATAGATGATACAATCCATACTTATCTGTCTGAACAAGTTTCCATGAATATTCTGCCAAATCCTTTGAATATGTTGGAGAGGATATTTGATCATCTACTATTCTTAATTTATCTTTTCCTTTGCTCCAATTTATTACCTGTTTGCAGAAATTATTATTCCCCATTCCAAATACCCATGATGTTCTTATTACAAAACTTTTTTCATATTCCAGAGAATATCTTTCCCCCTCTAGCTTTGCTTTTGAATATATTGATAATGGATTTGGAATATCTTCTTCTATATATGGTATTTCCTTCTCTCCATCAAATACAAAGTCTGTTGAATATGTTACAAATACTATATTTTTTTCTTTACATATCTCTGCCAGATACTTAGGACCATGAGAATTTAAAGCATAGCATTTTTCTGGTTCCTCTTCTGCCTTATCCACATTATTATATGCTGCACAGTTTATTATCATTGTAAAATTATTGCTATTTACAAATTCTTTTACTTTCTCTTTATTAGTTACATCTAATTCTTTATAGTCAGTAGCTGTGTATTTTATCCCTGATTTATCAAAAAGCTTTTGAAAGTCCTGACCTAGCTGTCCATCTGCTCCTGTAAGCAATACATTTTCTCCAATATATTTTTCTGTGTACTCCTTAAAAGATTGATGTTTTTTATCTTTTTCTGATAAAACTATATCCTCTTCTTTTAATCCATATTTTTCAAAATTCCAATTGATATTTATATCTTTATCATTCCACATTATTCCTGAATCATATTGTGGTGCATAAAAATCTGTACACTTATATTGAAATTCTGTATCATCTTCTAAAGTAAGAAATCCATGAGCAAATCCTTTTGGTATAAAAAACATTTTCTTGTTTTCTGCGCTTAATTCTATTCCATACCATTTTCCAAATGTACTGCTGCCCTTCCTAATATCTACAGCTACATCATATACAGAACCTTTTATTACTCTTACAAGTTTTCCTTGTGAATGTCTAGTTTGAAAATGAAGTCCTCTAAGTACACCTTTTTTAGATTTAGAATGATTATCTTGTACAAATTCATCAAATATCCCTATTTCTTCAAATTCTTTTTTATTATATGTTTCCAGAAAAAATCCTCTTTCATCTCCAAATACAGTTGGTTCTAATATATATAATCCTTCTATTCCTGTTTCTATTTTTTTAAATTTACTCATATTAACCCCTTTTTCTATTTAATGAGATCCATCAAATATTCTCCATATTTAGATTTAAGCAGTGGCTTTGCTAATTCACACACTTTTTCTTTTGTTATCCATCCATTTCTATATGAAATTTCTTCAAGACAAGCTACCATTACTCCTTGTCTACTTTGAATAGTTTTTACATAGTTTGCTGCTTCTAGTAGAGCTTCGTGTGTTCCTGTATCAAGCCATGCCATTCCTCTTCCTAGACTTGTTACATTTAAAGTTCCCTCATTAAGATACATTTCATTTAGTGTTGTTATTTCCAACTCTCCTCTTTTTGAAGGTTTTACTTTTTTAGCTTTTTCTACTACTGTATTATCATAGAAATATAGTCCAGGTACTGCATAATTAGATTTAGGCTTCTCTGGTTTCTCTTCTAATGATATTGCTCTATTATTTTCATCAAATTCTACTACTCCAAAATCCCTAGGATTTTGTACATAATATCCAAATATCGTTGCTCCTTTTTTTCTTGCTTCTGCTTCTTTGAGCATTCCTGTAAACCCATGACCATAAAATATATTATCTCCAAGAACTAAAGCACATGAATCATTTCCAATGAAGTTCTCTCCTATTAAAAATGCTTCTGTTAGTCCATTAGGCTGCTCCTGTACTGCATAACTCAAAGATATACCAAAATCTGAACCTGTTTTTAACAATTCTTCAAACATAGGAAGATCTCTTGGGGTAGAAATAACCAGAATATCTTTTATTCCAGCTAACATTAAAACTGATAGAGGATAATATATCATTGGCTTATCATATATTGGTGTTATCTGTTTTGATATTGATTTTGTTATTGGATAAAGTCTTGTTCCACTTCCTCCTGCTAATATTATTCCTTTCATTTTTTCCTCCAAATTTTATTCTATAATTTTGATTTATATAAATTAATATTATATTTATAATTAAACTATTTTCAAAATAGTATCCCAAACCAGAGAAAAAGAATAATAATATAATTTTTTTCATTTTTTCATCTTTGATTTTAAAGAAAGAAAGATAAAAAATCCAAATATATGAAAAGAATCCAATCCATCCTCGTCCTGTTAAAATATGTGCCCAATCACTTTCTATTTTCCAGTATATTTTATCTATCATTTCTTGAGATAAATATGTACTCTTACTTAAATTTTTATCTAATGTTAATATTGCCCCTGACCAAACTGGACTTCCTCCAAATAAAAATAACCCTATATTATTTTTTATTACAGTTGATTTTATAGCAGATATATAATATGCTTTTCTCCTCTTATCTCCCATATTATTATGAGCTATTCTAAATTTAAAAAATCCAACTATAAATACTAAACCTAATAAAAATAAAATGACATTTTTTACTAAACCTTGAAAAAAAAATTTTTACTTTTTAAATTTAAATTTTTTAAAACTTCAAAAAAAATAAGGCTTCCTATTATTCCAACTAGACCTGATCGTGATCCACTCAATAATAATATTACTAAACTAAAAAATTTTAAACTTTTCTTTTTAAACAAAAAGAAGCCTAAAGCAGACAAAATACCTAAGTTTAAGGGATCCCATGAAAAACCACATGGCCTAATTTTATCACTATCTCTAATAATGTTACTCCAAACATGTCCTCCACTATCAATTTTTAAGATATTTCCAAAAATAAATTCATTTAAAGAAAACTTATTAAATTTCCAGAGTATAAATTCTAATAGTCCCCATATTAAATTTATAAAAATTGTTATTTTTAATCCTAAAAAAAAATATTTTATATTATTTTTTTTTATTTTGATAAAAATGCTAATGAATATAAAAACTAAAATTTTAAAAAATTCTAAACTAATAAAATTTTGAATAAAT